>WNEZ01000421.1_pt1 | contig 47292 bp, 36 predicted proteins | sample 5400521 | NCBI WGS metagenome assembly WNEZ01 (sample SAMN13153339, study PRJNA577476) | soil metagenome | isolation source: 120 cm saprolite under Douglas fir tree site 2 hole 1 replicate 1 | place: USA:California | collected 2015-04-18
TTGGGTGAGACGGTTTGCTTCTCCCAATCTGCCGGAGCGAGAGAGCGCAACAGGCCGAGGAGCATGCCGTCAAGCTTGGGAAACAGATGGGCGGTAAGGATTGGCGGCAAAGGTTCGATGGTTGTTTTCATGGACGGATGGGCATGGGAGAGATCCTCACACTGGCCAGTGTGAAAAGCAATCCTTCGCCCGGATGAGGGAGGTTTCGCTGGAAGGCCAGGCTCTATTGCTCAGATGAACTGGCATGCAACTTCCCCCGCGCACGAGGGTTTAGTGAAGTGGGTTGCTTCACGTTAAACTAAAGAACCTGAGGCTTTAAGGTCGTAAGCGGTTGAAGCGATGGACTTTAGAAGGGGTCCAGACATGCGTTATCTAAGGATTCTTGCTTTGTTTGGCATCGGTTTGGGTTCGGTATCATTCGCCAATGCTCAGAGAGTGGTAGTCGGCGTTGGAGTGGGCCCGGCATACGTCGGCCCGGCTCCGGTTTGCGCCTATGGTTACTATGACTATTATCCCTACGCTTGTGCGCCATACGGCTATTACGGACCTGATTGGTTCGCAGACGGACTCTTCATTGGGGCTGGCCCGTGGTTCCATGGATATTACGGCCGTGGTTTCTATGGCCGCGGCTTCTATGGTCGTGGTTTCTACGGCAGGGGTTATTACGGTCGTGGTGGTTATAGCTATCGCGACCGAGGCGGGTTTGATCGCGGAGGCTTCCGAGGTGATGGTAGGTTCCACGGCGGGGGTGGCTTCCATGGCGGTAGTGGCGGATTCCATGGCGGTGGTGGAGGCCACGGAGGCGGCCATCGCTAAAGACTAAGGAAATACAAGACTGGAAGCAGGAACGGCTGGCAGCCCCGCTGCCGGCCGTCTTCGTTTTCGCCTTCTCACAAAAGCAAGTTTTCTAGACGCAGACGCCTTCGTCGGTAAGCTGGGTGAATTGTTGCGAAAACCAGAAGGAATACGGCGTCGCGCCGTGCGTCTGGTAATGTTCGAGCCGCTCGCGGCCTTCGGCCACAGAAGGAATGTGGCCGGCCGGAATCCACCACATGCAGTAGCCCGGCTTGGCCGCCTTTTCAAACCACTTCGCCCGGTCGCGAAAAACCTTCATGTGATTTGATTTGTAGGCAAACTCGCGCAACGTCTCTACGGACTCCCAAACAGATATGTTCACGATCACGAAAGGGTCGTCATTGTACGCAATGTCCGTGGCGTTGCCGGATTCCGACTTGAGCCGCCACACGAATCCCGGAGCTTTGTCCGCGAGCGCGTTGATTGGCTCGAGTTGCGCGACGAATTCGGCGATTTTCGGATCTTCCAGTGGTGCGAGTAATCGTGAAATATTGATCTGTGCGAGGTTGTAATTCATGGCGGCCTCCGAGCGACTCCTTCCCAAAGACGCTTCAGAAATCGAAACGGTAGCCGAGAATCATCTTGGCGAGCAAGTGATCCGTGGCGCGTGTTACGCCCACACCCAGCCCAAAATTGACTTCCCACTTGGGAGAGAGATTCAGGTCAATGGCGGGGAGTATTTGCTGTTGCTGCTGGCTGACCGGGTCGAAGCCCGTAACCGGACCCAGCGAGCCATAGTACTCAATACCTCCCGCGATTTTCTTGTTGAAATCGTAGCTGAACTTGAAGTTGGGCGAAAACACCAGCCCCTGATTCACGCCCGGACCATGAAACGACCGGTCAAATGTGGGATTGAAGGATAGATACCACCGGCCGAGCTGCTTATCCACGATAGGGCGAATCTCCCACGTCCAGGTGTCCGCGGAGTACCGGCGGCTCTGCCAGCCGATTTCGTTCGAGAGGCTGACGCCGACGGGCCAGTGCCACTTGGGCGGAACGCGCACGCGGGGGCGAATATGGCTGCCAACGTAATCCCCGCCCTGGCCATTCTTCGCGGAAGTGAAAATGTAGAAGCCGATCTCGAACCAATCGTTAATGCCATGAGTGATCTCGATGGTTTCGTGCAACTGGTGGTTGGTGGGAAAGGTGCCGTCATCGGTGGATTTGGAGCCCTGAAACGTGAAATTGGAATGCAGCTCCAGCATGGTATGGTGAGGCTCGACGGTTTCGTACGGATACACTTGGATTTCGTAGTTCCCTTGAGCGCTGGAGCGAAGCGGCAAGGCCATGCCCCCTAGCAAACAAAACTTGATTGTCAGCAAAGTACGCAGTCGCATGTTCAAAATTTGGCGGCTCCCCAGCGTAACTCAGCCTTCTCGCTCGGCAAACAGGAATAGATGCAGAGCTCAGGCGTGGGGGTGCGCCTTATCGTAGATATCCATTAGTTGGCGGATAGAAGCGTGGGTGTATTTCTGAGTGGTCGAAAGTGACTGGTGGCCAAGCAACTCCTGGATCGCGCGCAGATCGGCCCCGTCGGCAAGCAGATGCGTCGCGAACGCGTGGCGCAACGAGTGCGGGTGCAGGTCCCAGTTAACGTTGGCGATGCGAACGTATTTTTTGACGATGCGTCCGACGGAGCGCTGCGTAAGGCGCCGGCCCGAATAATTGAGGAAGACAGCTTCGGCGTGCGGACCACGCCCACCGCTCGCCCGATCCGTTTGTTCCAAGAGCTGTTCGCGCAGAGGCCAGTATTTTTCCAGGGCCTCCTGGGCCTTGGCCCCGTAAGGAACGATACGTTCCTTGTTGCCCTTGCCGCGCACGCGAAGAATGCGTTCTCTCTGCTCCATGTCGGCAAGATTGAGTCCGGTGAGCTCGCTGACGCGCAGGCCTGCAGCGTAAAGGAGTTCCAGGAGCGCCCGGTCGCGGCGGAGGAACAAGCCTTCTTCTTCTCGCACGGAATTACTCTTCTTGCTTGTCACATTCGCGGCGGACACTGCTGGGAGTATCCGGCCCTTTTTGGAAGCAGCCCGGCCACCCGGTGCGGCTTGTTCCGCCCCTCCCAGTTGATTGAGGAAACCGTTCATGTCTTCCGCAGAGAGCACCGAAGGAATGCGCTTTGGTAACTTCGGCGTGGGAACAAGTCGCGCGGGATTCTCCTTCAGTTGCCCCTCGCGGACGCAGTAATTGAAGAACGAGCGCAATGCCGCGAGCTTTCGTGCGATGGAGCTTTTAGCCAGCCCGCGTTCGTGGAGATGCGCCACGAATTCACGAATCAAGGAGTGCGTGACGCCCGTAAGTGCCGGCGGCCGAACCCCCGGTGATGATAAATACGCGATAAATTGTTCGAGGTCTTTGCGATAGTTCAGAACCGTATGCGGCGAGGAATTCTTCACCGACTGCAGGTATTCAAGGTACTTCGCAATCGCTTCTTTCATTCGCGGCAATAACTCCCGGAGAGAAATCCGAATACAGTATAGGCGCAGACAAACCCGCGGAAAGCGAAATCACGTCACTGTTTCTTTGGATGCAGGTGGGTCAGGACTTGGCTGCCACTGGCACCGGAGCTTCCTCCGGTTGTGCTTGCGGCTGGGCTTCGGGAACAAGCTTCTCCCAATCACAGCCTTCTTTGAGGCAAGCGTGTACTGTGCCGATCTTGGTACGCTTCTCGACGATGAACGGCGCTCCACACTTCGGGCATGGCTCGGCAATGGGCATGTGTGGCGTTGTGAAATCACAATCCGGGTATCTCGAACAGCCGTAGAACACGCGCGGCCGGCCTCGGCCGCCTTTGCCGGCGCTGCCGCGGCGTACGAATTCGCCTTCGTTGCATTTCGGGCATTTGATGCCCATGGTGATCGGGCGCGTGTACTTGCACTTCGGGTATCCTGAGCAGCCGATGAATTCGCCGAAGCGGCCGTGTTTTTTCACCAGCCCGTTGCCGCAGAGCGTGCATTTTTCATCGAGCGGCTCATCCGGCTGATGCGCGATCCGCGTGCCCTGGACCAGGCGGCGCGTGGTCTTGCAGTCCGGGTAACCGGTGCAGGCGAGGAAGGTGCCGAATCGCCCGCGCTTGATGGCCATCTCCTTGCCGCAATTGTCGCAATACTCAGTCTTGGGTTCGCCGCTGGTTTCTTCGGGAAGTTCCGGCGAGAGGTCCTGGATGAAATCGCATTCCGGATAGCGCGAACAGCCAAGAAAAAAGCCGTGTCTGCTGATGCGCTCGAGCAACTCGCCCTGGCCACACTTTTCGCACTTTTTCCCCGTGGGTATGCCGGCTTTGTAAGAAAGCATTTCGTCGTCGGCCTTATCGAGGTCAATGACGAACTTTTCCCAGAACTCTTTGACGGCTTCGCGCCAGGGCAGCTTGCCTTCCTCGATTTCGTCGAGCTCTTCTTCGAGCCGCGCGGTAAACGTAACATCAAAGATGTCTTCGAAGCTCTTGATCAGCAGTGTGCTCACGCGCTCGCCGAGCATCGTGGGCGAAAAACGTCCCTGGTTCTTAGTGACGTATTCGCGTTCGACAAGGGTTGAAATGATCGAAGCATAAGTCGAGGGCCGCCCAATGCCGTCCTCTTCGAGCTCCTTCACCAGTGTGGCGTCGTTGAAGCGCGGCGGCGGCTCCGTGAAGTGCTGGTCGGGCCGAATTTTGTCCAAGCGGAGGGCCTGCCCTTCCGCCACCTGGGGAAGGGCCCGGCCTTCGCCTTCGTCATCCTTTTCGTCGTCCTCGCGGTCGGCAATGGATGCGGGCATCTGATAGACGCGCAGGTAGCCGTCGAATTTCTGAACGGTTCCGGTAGCCCGGAAGGTGTAGTCGCCGGCAGAAATATCAATCGTGGTCTGATCGAAGATCGCCGGTAGCATTTGTGACGCAACAAAGCGCTGCCAGATCAGTTGGTACAGTTTGAAGAGATCTTCGTCGAGATACTTGCGGACGTCTTCTGGCGCACGCATGGCATCCGTGGGACGCACCGCTTCGTGGGCTTCCTGCGCATCCTTCTTCGATTTGTAATAGTTGGGCTTTTCCGGCAGATAGTTCGAGCCAAAGCGCTCGGGGATCAACTCCCGCACTTGAATCAGCGCGTCGTTGGAAACATTGACAGAGTCGGTACGCATGTAGGTGATGAGCGCGACCGAGCCTTCGTCACCAAGCTCCACGCCTTCATACAGTTTCTGTGCCAGGGACATAGTGCGCTTGGCGGTGTAACGCAGCCGGTTGTAAGCCGCCTGCTGCAATTTGGAAGTCGTGAAGGGCGGGGGTGGATTGCGTTTCTTTTCCTTTTGGGCAACGCTGGCCACCTGCCACTTGGCCTCGCTCACTGCGGCGACAATCTTGTCCGCGGCCTCCTGGTTTGAGACGGCGATGTCCTCGCCCTTGTGCTTGAAAAGCTTCGCTTCAAAAAGCGGCGGCTGCCCGGCATCCAGCATCGCGTGAATCGTCCAGTATTCCTGGGGGATGAACGCGCGGATCTGCTGCTCGCGCTCGACGATCAGCCGCAGCGCTACGGTCTGGACGCGCCCGGCGGAAAGCCCGCGCCGCACTTTGTCCCAGAGGATCGGAGAAACTTTGTAGCCCACAATGCGGTCAAGCACCCGGCGCGCCTGTTGCGCGTCCACCAGGTTCGTATCTACCTGCCGCGGTTTGTCGAAGGCCGCGCGAATCGCCTTGGGCGTAATTTCATTAAAGGTGACTCGAAAAATCTTTTTCGGATCGATCGCCACAACTTCTTTTTTGGCTTCGTTCTCGTCTTCCTTCTTAACCGGCTCTTCGGGTTTTATGTCTTTCTTCTTGAATCTCGAAACGCTCGGTTCCTGCTCGATGTACTTGGCAGGCTTGGAGAGCACCATAGCGAGATGCGCCGAAATGGCTTCCCCCTCGCGATCGGGGTCGCCCGCCAGATAGACGGCATCCGCGTTAATCGCCGCTTTGCGCAGGTCATTGATGACTTTGCCTTTGCCCGCAATGATTTGCAGCGTAGGTTCAAAAATCTTGTCGTCATCAATGCTTATCAGCTTCCCGGCGGCTTTCTCCGGAGCCTTTCCTTTCTTGGTTCCCTTCTTGGCTTTGCGCTTTTTCTTCTTCTTGCCGCCCTCTTCTTCGCCGGGCAGACGAATGCCAATCGTTTTCTTGGGCAGGTCCATAACGTGGCCGATGGAAGCTTTGACGGTGAAATTCCGCCCCAGATATTTGTTAATCGTTTTCGCCTTTGCGGGCGATTCGACAATGACGAGCGAACGAGCCATGTTGCCTTTGTAACTCCGTAATGTATTGCAGAGAGGGCTGACCGCGCGGCGTGTGTCCTTCTCGCTACCTTAAGCGCTCTGCCCGGATCCCAACGGCGTCTGCCTTTTGATGCGGCGATTACCCTTGCGGATGCGTTCTGCGATTAGATGCCCGCTCCTGGCTAACGGTGCAAAATCCCTATCTGCCTCTAAAGCAAGACTTTGCTGAACTGCTTGCCCGGCATCTGCCGTATGATGCCTTTCATCTCCAGGTTAAAAAGCGTAGCCAGAACTTCAGAAGAGTTCAAGCCGGAGCGTTCCACGATGTCATCAATGTGCACTGGCTGGTCCGCACTGAGCAGTTCGTACAACTTCTTCTCCGCGCCATTCAGTGCCGCAGCTGCCAATAGATTCCGCTGTTCGGCTTCCGGTTGCTCGGCCTGCACGAGTGCGGCACGGATAGGCGTGGGCAGTTCTTCGATCACGTCCGCGGCGCAAGTCACTAGCTTGGCGCCCTGCTTGATAAGCTGGTTCGGCGCAAAACTCACGGGCTGCGTTGCGTTTCCCGGTACGCCGAATACTTCTCTCCCGAATTCCATGGCCAGGCGCGCCGTAATCAGCGACCCGCTGTATTGTGCGCCCTCCACGACCACGACGCCAAGCGGCATGCCGGCAACGATGCGGTTGCGCACCGGAAAATTTTCCGGCGCCGGATGAGTGCGCAGCGGAAATTCGCTGATGATCGCGCCGCGCTCCAGCACTTTTTCGTAGAGCTTCTTGTTTTCCTTGGGGTAGCACACGTCGATCCCGGTGCCGAGTACCCCGATGGCACGCCCGTTGGCATCCATCGCTCCTTGGTGTCCGATGGCATCAATCCCGCGGGCCATCCCGCTGACGATAACGAGTCCGCGCGCAGCGAGTTCGCGGCCAAGGCGCTGCGCCATTGGCGTGCCGTAAAGGGTTGGACGGCGCGTGCCCACAATACTAAGGCTGGGGAGATTCAATACTTGCGGATCACCTCGAACATAGAGCACGGATCGTAGATTTGTAAGAGCGTCTGCGGATATTCGGGCTCGGTCCAGTTCACAAGCGAGCATCCTGCGATTTTCTGGATGCCTGTCAATTCCTTTTCGGCGCGTTTGAACGCTTCTTTCTTCACGATGGCTTGGGCGACTTGAGCGGGGAGATGACATGATTCGAGATCGGGGAGACTGGCACGCAAAACTCCATCTGGCGAGTCAAACCGTCGCAGCACACGGGCGGACAGACGGGAAGCCAAGCCGGGCGTGAGGCCCAGCGCGAGCCAGGAGAGGGAAGCATCCAGCTGCATTGGTGCTGAGCCTACGTGCAGAGTAACCGAGTTGTCAAGTAGTGCCTATAGAAAAGCAGCGTCGCCGTTGGTGGTAACTACTGAGACGCAGGTTTCGATACCGCCGCGGGGTGCGGATTGCCGAACCCGATTTCGAGAGGGGTGTCTTTGGGCAAGACGACGTCATGTCCGCGCGAAAGAAAATTCGAGTAGATTGACGCCGAAGCGCCATAGGCGCCAAAGGCCATCGAAACTGGGGTGGACTTGACTGCCAGACTCAGCACCGCGCCCGTCAAACGAAAACCGGAACCTCCTGCGGCCGTCCGGACGGCTGGGTCACCCCCCGCGTCCACGGCGCCGCGCTCGGCGTCAGGATGCGCCGCGGCCGCCGCCAGCAGAACTGCAAGGCCGGTCGAGAGGTACCGCGTCTTGCTGTCGGTCGTGCGCGCCCCGCCCTCTTCGTCGAGCTTCATGTGGGCGCTCCGGGCCACCTCGACGCCTTCCAGGTTGCCGATCATGGCCTGCGAACTTGCTTGAGCTCGCTCTGCCTGCTCTTGCACTTGGGACAGCGCCTGCATGGCCTCCTCGGCAGTCTCGATGCGATCGAAGATCACTCGCAGCTCTCCGTTGTGGTGAAGTTTGCGTGCGGGTTTCGCTTGCAGCACCCGGCCGGCAAGGCGGCTGTTCGCAGGAAGAACTAACTGGTGCGTCGGCGAATAGAGCGGCTCGGTCAGAATGGCAGACACCACGGTGTCGCGCGTAGCCGTTGCCGAGCTGACTTCGGCAACCAGCCGGGCCTTCAGGGTACTGTCGGGCACTGGCGCGCTTCCCACTGAGGCGAGTTGTTCGCCGCTCCGCGTCGCTTCTCCAAACTCGAGCGGCTCGTTCAGGTCCGCCACAAAACGCGTGCCCGGCTCGAGGTACTGCCGCCGGTACGGCGATTGCGAAAGCAAAAACTCTTTGAATCGGTGCATGCGTCCGGGCGCGCTCATCATTTGCCAGGTTTCATGGACCTGGTCTTTTGCTTCTTGCACTTTGCCTTTGGCTTCCTGCTTGGCATTATCCGCTGCGCGCCCGGCCGCACTCTTCTGCTTCGCCTTATCGGGATTACTCACAAGGTGCACAACTTCTGATGTTCCCGATGAAACCGTAGTCTTAATCGGGACCTGCCTGCCATCGGGCAGTGTCAGCGTCTCGAAGGTGACTTCGTATTTGTGGAAGGGAGAAAAGTTGCCGTTAGAGTACGCGAGGGTGCGCTTTACACCGGAAACAGGACTAATGCGGACGATTCGGCCGCTCGCGATACTGCCCACTGGAATTACGGGCTGGTCGAAGGCATAAACCGTTTCCACGACCTTGCCATGAATCATCACGCCTGCATGATTGACGCGCGCACGCTGGTCGAGCGCGATCCGAAGCGGCGTCCCTTCGGGCAGGCGGAGAGTGATTTTCGCAAGGAACTCGCCGGCGGACGGACAGGCATCCTCCTCAAGCAATGAAGGTGGCACACAGAGCGAAAGGAGCTCGTCTTCGCCCGAGGCTTCGACACATGCCGAAGGCGTCTCGCGAACAACAGGGCGCAGAGGATTGTTTTCCGGATCGGACTGCGCTGATGCCACCAGAGCATAGCAAGGGATCAGCAGAATAATAAGAGAGAATCGCCGGACAAGAGTCATAGCCCTCACACCTGATACGTCCTCAGGGCCGAGGAGTGAGGCCGCACCTACTATCAAGCAAAAGATAACGCTTTGCTGGCAGCCTGTCCACCGTATCCAAGACCTGAATCCTACGTCAGACGCTCGGAACTGCAATTAGGATGGCTGGTAAAACTCACGAATTAGCGCCCCGGTTGCGCGGCATCTTCCCCAAGGATGACGTCCAGCGTCTTGAGGAGAAGTTCCGCATCGGTTTCGGAGAAAACCAGGGCCGGGCGCAGCTTGATAACGTTGTGATGCGGTCCGTCGGTCCCGGCGAGAATGCCGCAATCGCGCAGCCGATTCACCACATACGAGGCTTGCAACTGCGCAGGCTCGCGCATTTCCCGATCGAGCACAAGATCGATCCCCACGAACAGTCCGGAGCCGCGCACGTCGCCAATCAAAGCGTGGCGCGTCTGCAAAGCCTTTAAGCTTTCGATAAGATGCGTACCAACGCGCAGGGCGTGTTGTTGCAAATGTTCTTCCTCGAGAACATCCAGAACAGCCAGCCCCGCTGCGCATGCGACCGGATTGCCGCCAAACGTGCTGAAAAACTCCATTCCGTTGTCAAACGAATCGGCGATTTCCGGTGTGGTGATAACCGCCGCGAGCGGAAACGCATTGCCAATCGGCTTGCCTAGCGCGACGATGTCAGGCACCACGCCTTGCGTCTCGAATCCCCAGAAATGTGTTCCAAGCCGCCCGAAGCCGACCTGCACTTCGTCTGCGATACAAACTGCGTCCGCACCACGCACGTAACGGTAAACCTCCGCCAGATAGTTCGGCGGAAAAACAATCTGGCCGCCGACGCTAGGCAACGTTTCCGCAATAAACGCGGCGACGCCACGGCCCTCTGCGCTCGTGCGCTCCAGAATTTCCGCGACGTGTCGCGCATATTTTGCGCCGGCTTGCTTGTCGGCGCGGCGATACGTGCCGCGGTAATCATCCGCGAGCGGAGCAACGTGCACCCACGGCTTCTTGCCGCCGCCCCCCGGACCGTCGAATTTGTAAGGACTGATGTCGATGAGTGTGTTGGTGTGGCCGTGGTAAGCGTGCTCCAGAACGATGATGTCTTGCCGGCCAGCATGCGCGCGCGCAAGCCGCAAAGCCAGCTCATTGGCCTCGCTGCCTGAGTTCACAAAAAAACAGATACGGAGCGGCTCCGGGAGCAGCCGTGTCAGCCGCTCGGCGTAACGGTTGACGTTGTCGTGAAGATAACGCGTGTTGGTGTTGAGCAGCCCAAGCTGCGCCTGCGCCGCCTGAACCACGCGAGGGTGGCTATGCCCTACCAAAGGGACGTTATTGTAAACGTCCAGATAAGCGCGCCCCGTGTCGTCATACAAATACTGCATCCACCCACGAACGATTTTCAGCGGGCGCCGGTACGAGATGCTGAGATTTTTCCCAAGCAAAGCTCGCCGCGCAGCAAGGGCCTCCCGCAGAGCAGGTTCCTTCGCTGGAAATCGATCCGCGGGAATTCCAAGCAGAAGATTCGGGTCCGGCGAGAGGCTAGTCCAAACCGCGCCCTGCGAAGCGTAAGCGACACCGGGAAAATCAGCGCCAAGCTCAAGCAGATCGAGAACTACCTGAAAATGAAGATGCGGTGTCCAGCCGCCATTTTCTTCTGATGAACCGAGGCGCGCCAATTGCTCGCCACGCGCAATGCGCTGACCCACCTTGAGCTTACCGAGCGTTTCTCCGGACAGATGCCCGTAGAGCGTGAAAAATTCGTCCCCCTCGCTCGTTTCGTGCCTCAAAATCACAACCGGCCCGTAGTCTAGCGGAGCGGAATTATTCGTCACGATGTAAACGATGCCATCCAGCGGCGCGTTGACCGGAGCGCCTGCCTCAACAAAGAGATCTATTCCAAGGTGGACCGTCCTCCGTTCATCCGTGGGATTACCGCTCGCTCCGAACAGGGGAGACGTGTAAAGCAGGCGCGGTTCATCATAACGCCCGACGCCAACCGAAGCGCCAGCGTATTTCATCGCATGAAATATTTTTTGGGTGAGCGCGGGAGTTTGCGCCGCGCTAGGGTTGGAGCCAAGAAAAGTGCTGCCGACGCTCAAATCAAAAACGATGTTCTGCGCGGCTCGCACGTCAACATCCATAATAGAAGCCGCCGCACCGGCGCTCGATTTCAGCCACCGAGCGATTGTTTCCGATTGCGGAACGGCCGGAAACCCGCAAGCCGCACGAAAAGTGTAATGCGCAAAACGCGGATTGATTCTCGCGAGCCGCTCCAGCGCTTCCCATGCCGGCGCCTCGCTGACGGTGACGTACGGATCATCCGGCTTAAGCGTTTTGCGGTGTGCGGAATTCGTAACGCTGACGGCCAACCGCGCCCCGATCAAAGCATAAAGAACGGACAACTCCAGCTCGTCGAGTGGCAACGCCCCGTGATATCCCGCAACGATCGCAGTCGCAGCCGGCAACGGGTCTTCCTTCCCCAGAATTGCGTAAGCGGCGCCAATCGCTGGCTCAGACGCCGTGAGCCCGTAGTGCATGTCCCCAAAATCAATCACGCCTGCGATTTTTCGCGGTTGAGGCCAAGGCTCGCTGATCAGCACGTTGTGGTCGTTAGCGTCGCCGTAAATCACGCTGCGCCGCAGCCGCGGCGACACCGGAACGACTTTCGCTTCATACAAATCGAGAAATTTTTCCACGAGCGCGCGCCGCTTCGCGTCCGCGATGTGCTTGACGTAGTCCTTGATCCAGCCGACCTGGGAAGAATCCCATTTCAGTTCGCGGTGCGCCGCGGCGTGCGTAAAAGATTGCAGCGCCGCATCCATCTCGCCGAGAAACCGGCCGAGATCGCTGAGCAGCTCTGGTGTATGCGGGCGGACTTCGGCGAGAACCGTGCCATTCAGGAAAGTGAGCAGCCAGACGAGGCGCATCGCCCCATCGGCGGCAGCAATCGAACTAAACAATTCACCTTTGTGATTCGGTGTAACACGAGGCAAAGGCAATTGCGGCGCGCGTTCTGCCAGATGCGTCAGCGCCCGGCACTGTAAATCAATAAACGACCGCTCCCGCGCCGGATGCATCACCTTCAGGACAAACGCGCGCCCGTCCGCGCCAATCAAATGGAAATTGTCGTCGTATTCCCCCGGCAACGCCCGCGCCGTAGATTCAATCCCATATAGCTCCCGCGCCAGGCGCACCGCTTCCGCTTTCGTAGTTGGCTGACTTACGCGCGCTTCCAGCAGCATGCGCCAAATCTTATCCGCAAGTGCCGGATCGCGTCCAATCCGGAGCGCTCAAATGATTCCGCCGAGCCGCTCCTCCATGCAGAACCTCCGCTTCCTAAAGTTTCTCTCTCGATTCGCGCACCGAAACCGGCCCATTCACTGTCGAAAGCCGGATCATCGCCGGCGCGCTTCCAAACTCGATGCGCCGGTGCTCGTCGTCCCACGTTTTGCGCGCATTGTCGCAAATGCTCGCCTTGCAGCTCACCGGCGCGTAGTTCGTCGACTCCACCACGAAGCTGGACTGATACCCGCTCGGCACCATCAGCGTCACCGGCCCGTTCTTCGCATCGGCCGAGAGCCCCGCCCCGCTCCACGTCTTCCCTTCCAATTCCACCGAGATCGGTCCGTTCTCCGTATGAATCCGTACACTTCCCTTGCCGCCGTCGATATTGATCGGGCCATTCACGGCGGTAATCTCCGCCTCGCCAGAAAAATTCTTCAAGCTGATCGGCCCGTTCTTGGCACGAGCTGTGAGTTTGCCGTCCACGTCATACAAGGAAAGCGGACCGTTTACCGTTTCCAACTCAATCGACGCCGATTTTGGCGCGCGAATCAGCAGATAGACTGTCCATTCCTCATCATCCCCAGGACCATTCGTGGATACTCTTCCCTTTTCGATAGTCATGGCGATCTGGGAAAGAGTCCGCTCCGCCTCATCACCCGAACCCGCTGCGGCTTTGCAAGCCGTCACCGAATAAGTCTCCTTGTCCCACCCCACCACCTGCACACCTCCGTTGCTGTGCGGGTGCACCTGCAGCACTCCGGCTTCGGACTTGGTCAAAGTGCGCTCTTCGGAGCGCACCACGGCATCCTGGTCGTCAAACCGGATGCGCAGGTCGGAGCAATCGGTCGCCGGGTGCCTGTGGCCGCCGGAAATGTTGACGGAGTGGTGATGCCGGTTGGCTCGCGCGGTCGTAAACCCAAGGGCGAGCAACGCCGAGATCGAAATCAGGAAAAACAAGCTACGTCGAGGCATGGGGTCCTCCTTGCAGCTATAGACGACAGCGGAGGCCTTTGGTCACGTCCAATTCGGCCGAAAAATCACTCCCAGCCATCCCCATCGTCGTCCGTTCCGATCGGTGGCCCATCCGGCGGGTCAGCCGGAGCCGTAAGCTCGATCCGCTTCGGATCTTTCTCAAACTGCTCGATTTGCCATGATGCGAAGGAGATATGCGCCTGATCGGTTATTGCCGGACGGCCCGCCACTGGGGCGTTAAGCCACCCATGCAATTCATGGAGCTCAAGCTTGGCGATTGCGCGTACTTCATCCGAGGCATGATCGTTAGCGGCAAGCAGCATCAGGTCATAGAGCGCGACCATATCCACAACATTGGCGATTTGCCCCACTGGGCCCTCGCCGTGGGGCGTTTTCCATGTCGCTGCGAGTATGGCATCCAGGACTTCCTGCAATCCCGGGTTCTCTGACTTGCGAGCGTGGAATTCCTCCAGCCGGGCCGCCCGCTCCGGATTGAAAAGAAATTGCAGTGTGTGCTGCGCCGCCGCTTCTGCGGGAGCCAGCGCATCAAAAGCCGGGCTGGTACGAATCTTGAAGTGTTCCCTCCCGCGTTCGTAATCCGGCGGACGCGGCGGGATCATCTTCAGTAACGGCTCAGGCAATGCCAGAACCTCCGGCTTCAGCGTCGCCAACACCGCCGCAAGAGCGCGCCGCTGTTCCGCTGGCCCAACGATCTGCGTCGGCATTTGTCCGTCGCCGCGCAGCGCAAAAGTGTAGTCCATTCCGCCAATGAGTTTGCTCGCCGCCTCCACTTGATAACGATGAAGCATGTAGAGCGGGACGAGCACATCTTCCAGTGTCGCCAGCGGCGCGCCTTCCCGGATATTGTTCTCGCCGAAGCGCTTCAGTGCCGCCCCGCGAACTTGCATCAGGCGATTCAATTCATCAACCGCGTTCGCCCCCGAATCCCACAGATGCGCCACGCTGCTGGAAGATCCTGCCGGACGCGCGTCTTGATCCGTCAGGTAGCGCAGTCCCCGTCCAAAAGAGTCCAGAAGAATCTTGTTCAGCGCCGCTTCTTCGTTCGTCCCCGGCGCAAAATCCTGATAACCAAACGCAATGGAAACCTTGTCCCACTCCCCAATTCCCGTCGCGTAAGCCACGGACAAATCAGGCGTGCCATCGGCGCCGAGCTTCACGTACGGCGGCGGGTAATCCATCACCGAAGAACGGTTGACTGTGCTCGCGGAATAATTGTGCATCAAGCCCAGCGTGTGCCCCACTTCGTGCGCGGCAAGCTGCCGCAGCCGCGCCAGCGCCATCTCCTGCATCTTCGGCGAGACTGGTTTGCTCTTCTCGTAATGCGCAAGGAGGCTTTCCGCAATCAGAAAATCCTGCCGCACGCGCAGCGACCCCAGCGTCACGTGCCCCTTGATGATTTCGCCCGTGCGCGGATCAATCACCGCCGCGCCATACGACCATCCCCGCGTCGCGCGATGTACCCACTGGATCACGTTGTACCGCAGGTCCATCAGGTCCGCGCCTTCCGGCATCATCTCGACGCGGAAAGCGTTCTTGTAGCCCGCTGCCTCAAACGCCTGGTTCCACCACCGGGCGCCTTCAAGCAGCGCCGAGCGAATCGGCTCCGGCGCTCCGCGATCGAGGTAGTACACGATCGGTTCCACCGCCTCGCTGACCGCCGCCTTTGGATCTTTCTTCTCCAGCCGATGCCGCGCAATGAAGCGCTTCACAATCGGCTCGCTGATCGGCGTCGCGTAATCCATGTAGCCAATCCCGAAAAAGCTCGAGCGCGGATCGTACCCCCGCGGCTTGTATCCGGCCGGCGGAAGCTGCACGAACGAATGATGTTCGCGCACCGTGATCGATTCCGGCGAAGGCGTAACGTCGCGAACCCACCGGCCAGGCTCCTCTCCCGCAAACGTGAGCGTCGCCTCCACTTCCGTATTCAAGGGGAAATTTTTCGTTTGCGGAAGATAGATGGCGCACCGCGCCCCATCCAGGTGATAAGCGCCCTGCTTCGTCCGTCGCAGCGCCGCGGGAATCCCGTGATCATCGCGCAGGAAGAAATCCGTTGCGTCCACCAGCGCGTGATCCTTTTCCTCCGCCTCTACTTTGAAGCCCCACAACGCCGACTCCGCAAACGAATCGTGCACCGCGCGCCGTTCGTCCGGATCGTTGCTCACCGCGCGGTATTCGAGGTTTTCCTGAATCAACAGCACCTTCGGCCCGCTACGCTCGAAGCGCACGACGCGCGTAGCGCCAAGCTGCCCGCGGTCCAGCCCAATGTCATTCGATCCGACCCCCGCCGGAAGCCCGCTCTGGTAAAGGAATTCGCTCCCCCACTTGTCAATCTCCAGCCACAGCTTCCCCTGCTTCACATCCCAGTAAAGGTTGAAATAACCAGCCAGCTTCTGCGCCCCCGCCGTCTTCTCCGCAATCGTAGGCGCCTGCCCCGTTTCCGCCCGCCCCCAAACGCCATCCGGCGCCGAAACCGCGGCGGTCATCAACAAAACGCCAATCCAAGCCCTCGCCATATCCCACCCCTCCAAACCAGCCGAATGGTTTTACAACAGAAGTAGCAGGATGGCGAACTCTTATCGGTAAAGCCGGACCTGCCATTTCTTCTCTTTGCCCTTCAGCAGCAGGAAGGCCGGCTACTTTTTCCCACAGATCATTTGAATTGCTACGGTAGCGGGTCATTCAGTCCTGCCCTCCCAGAAACCACGTTTTCTCAGGAAGTTGGACCTCCCGCGGACTGAGTGAAATGCAGAGGGGATGCTTCGCTGGGCGCAGTGCATTCCTCGGGTCCGTAAATTTTCGTGGATGACCCATGTTCCTGCCACCACTCTCGCCAGGTCGATTGCAATCGAGCCAATTGCCCAGAACCGTCACACCAAGTGCGGTGGGTGAGGCTCATCAGCGAGCCGCAAATGTTGTTTTGCACCAGGCCATCTGAGTCGCTGTACATATCAATTAAGATTCTCCCGGTTAAGAGCACCCTCCCCTAATTCCTTCCCCTCACCCCTTAAGCCCTTTGCTTGCCACACTTCCGCGAAATCGCTCAAATTCTCCACTTCATGGGACGCGGCAACAACTTATCGCGAGTTCTTCCCCGGTTGCGCTAACTCCTTTGCTCTCAATTCTTTTGCTGACCACCACCCTCTAAACCCTTACGGGTCAATTCTTTATAAAAATGGGGGGAGGGGGCAGCCTCTTGCCCGCCATTTCATACTCTTCCAACTTTCCGAATTCGCCGGAGGATTCCTCCTGCCAGAACCTTGCCGCCCAAAAATCCGGCTTTGTTATACTGAATCTAAAAGGTGGCCTCTCGACCCGTGACGAAACTTCGCATCTCCATCGTTCAGTACCTGAACACCGCACCGCTCGTCTGGGGCTTCACCAACGGCCCGCTCCGCGGCAAATACGATTTGTCCTTCACCGTGCCCTCGCAATGCGCCGAACAGTTGCGCACCGGCCAAGCCGACGTCGCTATCATTCCCGCCATCGAATACGCGCGCATCCCGGATCTCGAAATTCTGCCGGACCTTTCCATCTCTTCCAAGAAGATGGTGCGCAGCCTTCTTCTCGTCTCGAAAGCGCCGATTGGCCAATTCACGACCGTCGCGTTGGACGCCAGCTCCCGCAGCACGCAAGCGCTGACGAGGATTCTCTGCGCCGAGCATTGGAAGATCGCTCCAGAGTTCATCGAGATGCCGCCCGACCTGCCGGCGATGCTGAAAGAAGCGGACGCCGCGTTGCTCATCGGCGATCCAGCTCTTCGCCTCTCGCTGAGTATGGAACCGTACAGCACCCGTGTCGCAGACCACGGCTCGCAGGTGGCGCCGCACAAGCCTCCTCTCGGGGGATGGATGTGGGATGCGGCAGAGGCAGGCGTCGCTCCTCCCACAGTGAAGCTTTTCGTTTTCGATATGGTAGAGCAATGGCACGCCATGACCGGCCTTCCGGCGGTCCTCGCGGTCTGGGCCGCGCGGAAGGGTGTCGCCACCCCGGAGGTGGTTGCGGATTTCCTCGCGTCCCGCGATTTCGGCTTGTCGCGCATCGCGGAAATCAGTTCCGATGGCGCACGCGAACTAGAATTACCGGCAGATAAGCTCGAATCGTACCTGCGCGACAACATCGACTTTTCTCTGGACCAAGAAAATCGCCATGGCCTGGAATTGTATTTCACCCACGCCGCAAGACTCGGCCTGATCCCGCAGGCCAAGCCCATCGACTGGGCAGCGAAAGCCGAAGTTGTAGGGGCCGCCTTCCGAGGCGGGCCGCCGTTGCACAATTAGCAAGATCACGCATTCGAGTTAGCAGCACCCATTGGTTACAATGGATTTGGAAACGGAATAAGGAAAACTCTTGGGACTGACCAAACAACAAGCTCTGGACATGCTCGAATCCGACGACCTCGTGGGCCTCGGCATGGCCGCACACCAGATGCGCCTGAAGAAAAACGACCCCCGCGTCGTCACCTACCAGATCGACCGCAACATCAACTACACCAATTTCTGCACTGAATATTGCTCCTTCTGCGCTTTTTACCGGCCGCTCGGCGCCAAAGACGGCTACATCCTTTCGTTCGAGGACATTTACGCGAAAATCGATGAAATGCTGGAGCTTGGCGGCACCGGAATTCTGCTCCAGGGCGGGCTGCACCCCGATCTGCAGATCGGCTACTACGAAAATTTATTGCGTTCGCTGAAAGCCCGCTATCCGCAAGTGCATCTGCACTGCTTTTCCGCGCCGGAGATTTTGTGCATTGCGGAAGTCAGTGAAATCAGCATCCGCGAAACAATTCAACGCCTGATGGACGCGGGGTTGCAATCCATTCCCGGCGGCGGCGCGGAAATTCTCGACGATGAAGTCCGCGCGAAGATTGCCCGCTTGAAGTGCACCAGCGACGACTGGGAAGAAATGCACCGCGTGGCCCACTCGCTGGGACTGCGCACCACCGCCACCATGATGTTCGGCTGCGGCGAAGAGTTGCGCCATCGCATCAACCATCTCGAAAGGCTGCGCCGCATTCAGGAAGATACCGGCGGATTCACCGCATTCATTCCCTGGATGTTTGCCGCCGAGAATACCGCGCTCGGAAAAAAAGTCCAGGAAGCTACCGCCGTCGATTATCTAAAAACGCTGGCCGTCAGCCGCCTGTATCTCGACAATATCAACCACATTCAATCGAGTTGGCTCACTCCAGGAATCAAAGTCTGCCAGGTCGGCCTGCAATTCGGCGCCGACGACGTCGGCAGCATCCTCATCGAGGAGAACGTCGTCTTCGCCGCTGGCGTAAAAAACCGCACCAACGAGGGCGAACTCCGCCGCATCATTTCCGACGCCGGCTTCATCCCCGCTCAGCGCGACACCCTCTATAGAAGTTACGTTTTGAAATAATTTTAGCGCCGACGAAGAAACCCGCGGCAGGAAGGAAACTATAAAGGTTTGGGACGCAGGTGGATGGAAACATCAACCACCATGCCGTCCGGCAACTCAACATCTTCCAGCAAATAAAGAACTCCCCCGCGGAAACGTGCCTGGATTTTTCGCGGTTCCGGTTTGGAACTGGCCGGTTCGGTTTTGGCGCTAGGCGGCGCGGTTTTGGTGCTGGACGCTTCGGTTTTCTTTGCGACGGCTGCCCCGGAAGCTTTTCCTTCCGTTTCATCGAGCGCTTCGTTGGCGAGGGCGTCAGCTTCGCGGTTCTGCTCGCGGTAAACGTGGTCGATGCGGAAGGAATCGAAGGCCTTCGACATTTTCTGCGCGCGTTCGAAGAGTGGGCGCAGATCTTCGCTCTTTACTTTGTACTGCCCGCGCATTTGTTTGACGAGGAGCTCGGAATCGCTCTCGATGCGCAGCGCGCGAATGCCATGCGATTGCGCGTAGTCCATCGCCGCAATCAAGCCGTAATATTCGGCTACATTGTTGGTCATGCGACCGATGTATTTTTTCAGCTTGGCGACGATTTCACCGCGCCCATCGCGAATGACGACGCCGTAAGAGGCCGGCCCGGGATTGCCGCGCGAGCCGCCGTCAATATTGATGCGGTACGCGGCCGCAGCCGGCTTGGGTGCCGCGGGCGCGTCTGCGAACAAGTCTTTCGCGCGGGGAGTTGGCGGGCGTCGAGGCATCAGGAATTTGTCGAAGCCGCCGAAGTTGAATTCGCGGAACCAGCGGCGGAATTCGTGACCGGAATTGGTTCCAGCGTGTAGAGGATGAGTCCGCAGCTTTCGCAGCGGAAGACTTCTTCGTTGGTTTCCGTGGCCAGCTCCTGAAGAATATGCGGCAGCACGCGCATGCCGCATCCGCGGCACTGGCCGTCGCGGGCTTCGGCCATGGCGGTGCCGTTGTGGCGCTTGGCGATGCGGGCGTAGAGTTCGCGCAAATCTTCCGGCACCGGAGCGATAATTGTTTCACGCTCGGCAGTGGCGGCTTCTAAGTTTTTCTTTTTTTCCGCGCCTTGCGCCTGAATTTCTTTTCGTTCTGCCGCGACAGTCTGTTCCGCTTCTTTCAGCCGGGCCTCCGTGATTTTCACGCGGCGTTCGGCTTCTTCCGCGGCCATCATCACGTCGAGCTGGCGGTCATCGGATTTGGCGACTTCGGCTTCAGCATTTGCAATTTCGTGCTGCAAAGCTTTGTAGGCTTCGTTCGTTTTTACTGCGCCGCTTTGATCGCGGTATTTGCGCGCGCGGTCTTTCCACTGCTGCCCGTCGAATTCAAACTTCTTTCGTTCCGCGATGATTTGCGCATGCGCTTCTTTCGCGGAAGCCACGTCAGCGCGCGCGCCGCCGAGTTTGGTTTCCGCTTCGCGGATACGCTTCGGGAATGCTTCGAGTTCCGCCCGCAGGACAGCAATCTGGTGGTCAACGCGTTGCAGTTCGATCAGGTGAGGAATCGCCGGATGCATGGGTAAGTAATTCTAGCACAGGGACGCGGCGGACTTTGCGGGAACCGCGGCGGCGGATAGAATGCCAGCGTTTTGCATGCAAGAAATCAGGAGTCGCCCGTTCCAGGGAGGAGGGAATATGCCGCACGTGCAGATTACCTGGGTGGAGGGTCGGACACCCGAGCAAAAGCGGAAAATTGCGGAGCGCGTCACAACGGTGCTGATCGAAGATGGCAAAGCCAAACGCGAGAACATTCACGTGTCGTTTCACGATGTTCCAGCGACGAACTACGCCGAAGCCGGCGTGCTGGTGGTGGACCAAAAACGTACTCCGTGAGTCCTCTCAGGGCCAAGCAGATCAAGGCGGGCACTACTCCCACGAACTCCGGCAAAGTCTGCCCGTGTGCGGCGCTGGCTCAATTAGCTCGACGCTCGGGCGTCGCGGCGGATCATCGACCAATCCATGAAATATCCGATGCCGACCGCAAGAGGAATGATTCCGAAGGCGGCAACCGTCCAGATATCGCGATCCGCCTGGATGCTGGCGATCAGTGCAAAAGTGGCAATGTAGCCGATGGCGCCGCTGACCAGCAGGATGCCGGAACGGCGGGAACGCGCCGCCTGGTTTAATTCGGGCTCCAACGGAATATCGACGCCGCGGGCAATCGCGGCGAGCCGCTCTTCGCTGCGAAGCTTGCGGACCCGGTAATAGGTGTACAGCGCGCCGAGGGGAACTCCCATCCCCAGAGTCACGGCTACCAATCCAATCAATTCTCCGCCCATGATGCGCTCCTTCTCCGTCTCAGGCGCCACGAAGGCGCGTTTTATTGGGGAAACCGCTTTCAATAAAGGGTACGCGGAGCAGCCAGGAAAAGTTCCCGTAATTTAGGATGAAGTCTTTCGAAGCGTTCTGTTCTTGAGAAATGACCATGCGTGCCAGGCGATCACTCGATTTCGTGGAGTTCCAGGGAGGAGTCGATGGAGAAATTGGGATAACGGATGGGGGAGCCGGCCGGGGCGGGCCGGTGGCGCGCCGTAGCAGTGAAACCATTGCCGGAACACTCGATTTCATAGGAATAGCCGTCGCGCCCGGAGCGGGTTATGGAAATAGATTGCGTGGAGATGAGTTCGTCGAGCGAAGCGCAATGACCGCTGGTGGCGATGTAGCCGTGTTCCGCATCGGCAATCTGCAGAAGGTCCATGCGAACGCCAGTCAAGCTGATGGCCTGCGTGGGAGCAGTACCTTCATCCGTGGTCGGCATCTTCTGCAAATAGAAATGATACACGACAAAGAAAAGAGCGGCACCGACCAGAACACCGACAAGAAAGCGCATGCAAGAATTATGGCCAGGCTCGCGGCGCACTTCAAGCGGAGCGCCGGGCGAGTTGTTTCAAGAAACAGTGTCACCCATTTTCGCCTCGAATTGCGGCCGCTCTGCTAGACTCCTGCCAAGCGCCGAATTTCCCTCTCCGGTGTAAAGCCACTCCTTCGGACAGACGAATGAATACGATCGCGCCGCCGCTCGAACTGCATGCCATCGAAAAGTTGAGGGAAGAAGAACTCGAGGAAGCCCGCGCAATCCAGAGCGTGATGCTGCCCTCGGAATCGCTGCGCGATCCGCCCAGCCAAAAGCTGCACATTGCAAGCGCCGGCATGCCCGGGCCATTTCACCTTGGTTCGAACGGATGCCGTATTCTGGAAGTCAACGGGATCCCTCCGGGATTATTTCCCGCGACAAGCTACGAGACGCTAAGCCTGAGCCTGCAGCCGGGCGATTCCGTGCTCTTCTGCACGGACGGGATCACGGACGCGTTTGACCGCGAGGGAGGACAGTTCGGAATCGAGCGGCTGCAAGAGCTTTGCGGAGCAGACAGACCGGCCTCGCCAACCGAAATGCTGGGACGGATCTTCGCCGCCGTGGAAAGTTTTTCCCGCGGGCGGGAGCAGCATGACGATATGGCTGCGGCGCTGTTTCATTTTTGCGGCTGAGCCACTCCGGCCGCATGTGTTCACAAAAGCATGTAGAGAGTGGGCAAAGGGTTCTCCCGTTGACGTTGACAGGTCCGGTGCTCTCCAGTAACTACGATAGGTACAGACTGAAAGATCAGGAGGGTCCTCGATGAAGACGAAGTCCCCGTATGCCTTCGTGCTGGCCTTGCCGCTTTCGCTTCTAATCTCGATTCCGGCAGACGTTTGGGCAGCGCCACAGGCGGCAGGACAGCGCGCCGGCGAAGTATCGCGCGTGATCCCGGCGGTGAGCATCGTCCGCAGCGGGAAAGCCATTACCGCTTCGGCGAAGACGGCGGTCGATTGGCAAGACCTCGTAAATACGCAGGTGAATGCGCGAGCGCGCATCGCGCTGGACGATGGTTCGGTGCTGAATGTGGGCTCGGAATCGTCGATGAAGATCGTCAGGCACGACGCGGGAGCGCAGCAGACCGAACTGGAGCTGACTTACGGGAAGCTCCGGACGCAAGCGCAGAAGATCGCGAAGCCGGACGGAAAATTCGAGGTGCGCACGCCGGCAGGAGTCGCGGGCGTGGTGGGAACGGATTTTTTCGTGGCGTTCGACAACACAACCGGCACGATGAACGTGATCACGTTCGAAGGGCTGGTGAAGGTTTGCAACCTGGCAGGAGTTTGCGTGCTAGTGAAGGCAGGTCAAATGACCAGCGTGCGAAGCGGGGACAATTCGGGGCCGCTGCCGCCGCAGCAGGCCACGCTCGATCTGCTGGTGGCTTCCGGCAAGGATACGGATCCCGGTGTCCCGTCGGGGACGGCTGGGGCGGGTGCGCACCTGGGCGTTTGGGGGACGGTTGGAATTGTCGCAGGAGCCGTGGGAGTTGGTTTGGGTGTTGGGTTGACGCGGCCCGGTAACCCGCCGAGAGGCTGCTCGCCGAATAACCCAAAGGCCTGCGGCTGAGAGCGCGGTATCCCGGCGAAATTGCGCTTGACTCAAGTCCCGGTGAAAATTTTCGCCGGGGCTTTTTGTTTGCGCATCCATGCAACGATCTGTGTTGATGGACCGTCTAAGATGTGTTGTTCGAATCTTGATTCCTCAACGCGCCGCGCTTTGTGCGCCGCTGCCCGGTGGCGTACACTGGATGTTTCGCGGTTCCGTCTAATTCCTAGTGAGGCACCCTTTGACCACATCGAATCGTAGTCGCGTGATTCCTTTCGCATGCGCGCTGGTGCTGCTTTGCAACATGGCGCAATCGGCGCACGCCGCACCGCCGGATGCGCAGGCGAAGCGTTCGCCGGTGCTTGCGGCCTTGCAAGCGGAGCTGGAGCGCTCAATGAAGGCATTGAGCAAATCGGACCCGCCGGCCTATTACATGGGCTACACGGTCACGGAGAACCAGCGCGTGGACGTGTCTGGTTCAAACGGGGCGCTTCTCAACAGCAACGAAGGGCACAACCGGTGGCTGGAGGTTTCGGTTCGAACGGGCAGCTACGGCCTGGACAATTCGCACAAGTTCGGCGAGCGGCAGGTGGCCAGCGGCGGGCCGGGGGCTCCGGTACCGATTGATGATGACGCGGAGGTTGTGCGCCGGACGATTTGGCTGGAGACCGACAAACAGTACCGTGCCGCATCCGAAGCGCTGATCAAGATCAAAACCGGGAAGGAAGTAAAAGTAGAAACAGCGGAAGGGCGCGCACCGGATTTTTCGCGAGAAGAGCCGCACGTTTCGATCGGACCACAGGTTTCCATCGCGGTGGACCGCAAGCCATGGGAAGAAAGAGTCCGCGCTTATACAAAGGCTTTTCGCGAATCGGCGGCAATTATCAATTCCATCGTAACGTTTTCGGCGCAAGCGCAGAACGCCTATCAGGTGACCAGCGAAGGGACGCAACTGCAATTCGGGCAAATTCGCTACCGGCTGGAGCTGTTCATTCAAGGCAAGGCGCCAGACGGCATGGACATTGACCGCTACTACAATTTCGATTGGGTGGATGGCAAGGACGCACCGGACGACAAAGCGGTCTACGCAGCGGAAGCGACGATGCGCAAGGAATTGGAAGGACTGGTCGCCGCGCCCATCAACGATCCGACCGTCGGGCCGGCGTTGCTGACGGGACGCGCGGCGGCGGTATTTTTTCATGAGGTGTTCGGCCATCGCGCCGAAGGCCATCGCCAAAAAGACGTGACCGAGGGCCAAACGTTTTCGAAAAAAGTGGGCGAGCAGATCTTGCCGGAATTTCTGAGCATCACCGACGACACGACGATGAAAAAGCTCGGCAAGCAAGACCTGCTGGGCTACTTCCAATTTGACGATGAAGGCGTGCCGGCGCAGCGCGTGGCGCTGGTGGAGCGCGGTGTGCTGAAGAATTTTGAGATGTCGCGGTCGCCGCTGGTTGGATTTCCCCGTTCGAACGGACACGGCAGACGGCAGCTCGGCGCAACGCCGGTTTCGCGGCAGGGCAATCTGATCGTGCAAAGCAGCAAGACGGTAACGAACGCAGAGCTCCGCGCCAAGCTGATTGAATTGATCAAGGCACAGGGCAAGCCATATGGTTTGTTGATCGACGACATCGCCGGCGGATTCACGTTCACCGGACGCGGGCAGCCGCAGGCGTTCCAGGTGCTGCCGCTGGTGGTCTACAAAGTTTTTCCCGACGGGCGGCCGGACGAATTGGTGCGGGGAGTGGACATCGTCGGAACGCCGCTCGCGGCGCTGACGAAGATTGTGGCGACGGGTGATACGCCGGAAGTTTTCAACGGCTACTGCGGCGCGGAATCGGGATCCGTTCCTGTCTCCGCGGCGTCGCCCGCGATTTTGACTTCGGAATTGGAAGTGCAGAAAAAAGAAAGTTCGACGGACCGGCCGCCGATCCTGCCGCCGCCCGCGCACGACGTGATCAAAACGGGAGGCCAGCAGTGAGGCGCACGGAGAGAATGGCAGGGCTGATTTTGCTTTTCGTTGCGCTGGGGTCCGGAGCGGCTGGTGCGCAAGTTCCGCAGGACAACGACCACACGCTGCAGTCCATGCGCGATGAGATGGCGCGTGCCAAGACTCGGCTGGAATTGAAAATTCCAAATATTGAGCAGCCGGTGCGGCCGTACTACATTGAATACCGCTTGCTGGACCTCGAGGTGCGCGAAGTCGTAGCAGAATTCGGCACCATACTTTCCAGCACGCATACACGGAACCGCTTTATGGATGTGGAAGCGCGTGTCGGCAGTTACAAGCTGGACAGCTCAAATTTTGTCAGTGACGACGGCTTCCGCGGGTTCATCGGACCGACTGGGTCCGTGGGAATTGACCGCGACTACGATTCGTTGCGGCAGGACTTGTGGATCGCGACGGATCAGGCGTTTAAGGAAGCGGTGGAGACTTATTCGCGGAAGCAGGCATACCTCAGCAGCCTGGCGCGGCAATCGGACATTAACGATTTTGCGAAAGCAGCGCCGGTGCAACTCCTCGAGCCGCTGGAGACTCCGGATTGGACCAGCCGCAATTGGGACCAGGAAGCGCGCGAGACGTCAGGAACACTGCGGGCGTTTTCCCAGATTCATGAATCGCGCGTGACCTATTACCTCGTCTACGCGACGGGATACCTGCTGACCAGCGAAGGAACGGAGATTCGGCAAAACCGGCATTTTGCAGCTATCGAAGCGGGTATGAGCACATTTGCCGACGACGGCGTGCCCCTGAACCATTTTTATGCCACGTACGCGACGCGGCCGGCCGACTTGCCCGGCGTGGAAACGGTGCGTAAGGGATTGAACGTTACCGGTACGGAATTGATGGCGCTGCGAGCCGCGCCTCCGGCGCAGGACTACACCGGCCCTGTCCTTTTCGAAGCGCGTGCGGCTGCGCCGATGCTGGCGCAGGTGCTTGGACCGGCGGTGAATGGTGCGCGTCCGCCGATTTCGTTCAGTCCTGTGATGGAGCAGATGCTCGGCAACTTGGGCGGCAAGAGCGATTGGGTGGGGCGGCTGGGCGCGCGCGTTCTGCCGTCAAGTGTGACAGTCTCGGACGATCCGGGCGCAAAGGATTTCCATGGCATGCCGCTGATTGGCGGCTACGCCGTGGACGATGAAGGCGTGCGCGCGCAGAAAGTCACGCTGGTGGAGAGTGGCAACCTGAAGGGCGAGCTGATGTCCCGCCGGCCCGGGCCGGACTCCGATCAGTCCAACGGGCACGGCCGCGCCGCCTTTTTGAACGATGCCAAGCCAACGATGAGCAATCTGTTCTTTTCCTCGGCGGAAACTCTGCCCGCCGCAGACTTGAAGAAAAAGTTTCTGGACACCTGCCGCGCCGAAAAACTGGCTTATTGCATGGTCGTCCGCGAAATGGACAACCCCGGACTGAGCCTGCTGCACCAGGAAGAATTCTCCGAACTTCTGGCGAGCTACGGGGGCGGCGCAGGAACCGGCGATCGCCTGCCGCTGGTCGTTTACCGCGTGTATCCGGAAACCGGCCGGGAAGAGATGATTCGCGGCTCGCGCATCATCGGGTTGAACACGCGCGCGCTGCGGAACCTCGCCGGAATCGGCAATGACAGTTTTGCTTTCAATTATATGCAGAGCCAGAGCAACGGTTTTGCCGGCACGGCGCTGGGAGCATTCGGCTCCGCTCAACTCGGATTGCCGGCTTCGGTGGTGGCGCCGTCGCTGCTGTTCGAGGAACTGGAAGTGCGCGGAGCGCGCGGAGAAGCCAAGCGGCTGCCGCTCTTGCCTCCGCCGCCGATGAGCCCGGCGAAGTAAGTTTTTTCTGAAATTTGCCGCTATGAATGAAATCACGAGACGCGGATTGATATTTGGCGCCGCCACAGCCGCGGCATACGGCTTGCTCGTGGGCGTGGAACGGGTTTGCCTTTCGGCCTTCGCCGATGATACCGAGCCGGAAGATGATCAGGGACCGGTACCGATCGTGAAATTTGCCGACGACGGCACGAGGCTGGGAGTTTTTACACTGGCGAAAGTGCGCAGGAACAAATCCGAATGGAAGAAGCAGCTTACACCGCTGCAATACGATGTGACGCGGCGCTCCGCAACCGAATTTGCCTTTTCCGGTGCGCTGTATGATCAGCATGCGCACGGGCTGTACCGCTGCGTGGATTGTGGCAATGCGCTCTTCGATTCAAGTTCCAAATTTGACTCCGGCACCGGCTGGCCGAGTTTTTGGGAAACGATCGCCGCAGAAAATATTCGCGAAAAGAAAGATTTCAGCATGGGCGTGCTGCGAACGGAAGTGAAATGCACGCTCTGCGACGCCCATCTGGGACATGTCTTCACGGACGGACCCGCGCCCACGGGCTTGCGGTATTGCATCAATTCCGCCGCGCTGCTCTTTATCCCTCGAAAAATCTAGCTTGCGAAAATGGCATAGGAACTCATGCCGACAGGCACTTCGATTCGTGCGCGCCAGAAGGGCGCTCTCTCATGTGCCAGCGAACAAAGGTGAAGCTGAGGTAGTCTAGGCGGGCGATGGTAGCGAGCAACCCAGTCGAGGAGGGCCGGGAAAAAAAACGGGCCGCGCTCTTGAGCGTGGGCTCGGCTTTCCTGTTGGTCTCTCTCAAAACGTTTTTGGTTGTTCGCACGGGAAGCCTGGGAGTCCTTTCGGAGGCGTTGCACTCCGGCCTCGACCTGCTTGCTGCGATCATCACGTTTCTCTCGGTACGCATGTCCGACCAGCCAGCGGATGAGCGACACCCTTACGGGCACGGCAAATTTGAGAACTTTTCCGCATTCGTCGAAACGGGCCTGCTGGCGCTGACCGCTCTTTACATCGTTTATGAGGCGTTTCACCGGCTGTTCTTCCGCAGTGTGCACATCCAGCCGAGCGTCACGGCTATTCTCGTGCTCCTCGTTGCTCTGATGATCGATCTGACGCGGGCGCGGGCTCTCAGACACGTCGCACGAAAATATTCCAGCGACGCGCTGGAGGCGGACGCGCTGCATTTTTCTACCGATGTGTGGAGCACCATCGTTGTCATCGCGGGCATCGCGTTGGTCTGGGCCGGGGAAACGTGGAATTTGCCCTGGCTGAATTACGCTGACGCCCTAGCGGGCCTGACAGTGGCTGCGGTTATTTTGTGGGTGGGCGCGCAACTCGGTAGGCGCACGCTCGATGCTTTGCTGGACGTGGCGCCGCAAGGCTTGCAGCAGGAGATTGCCAAGGCCGTCGCGCGCATGGATGGCGTGCTGGATGTCGATCGCGTGCGCGTGCGCCGAGCCGGCAATCGTCATTTTGTGGACGCCACAGTGAGCGTTGCCAGAACGGCGAGCCTCGAACAGGTGCATGCCTTGAGCGATGCTATCGAAAAACGCATCGGCGAGATCGTTCCCTCGGATGTGATGGTCCACGCCGAACCTCGAGCGCCTCAGGGTGAGCATTTATTCGAAGCGATTCGCGCTGTAGCCCAGAAGATGGGCCTCGCGGTTCATGACTTGACCGCCGTGCAACAGGATGGGCAGCTCTTCATCGAGCTGCACTTGGAAGTCGACGAGAATTTAAGCTTGGGCGACGCGCATCGTCAGGCCACGGAACTGGAAGAGAAAATCCGCGAACTTCGCGATGGACCGATCGAGGTGAACATTCACATCGAGCCGCTGGGGCGGCACATCGCAACGCCAGACACTGGTGCCGGAGAAATGAAGCAGCTTTCGAGGGCCATTGAGGAATTCCTCAACCGGCTGCCGTCCGAATTCGACGAATTGGTGAACTGCCACGACGTGCGGGCCCGGCAGGTGGAACACCATATCCTGGTATCCTGCCACTGCACGATGAAAGGAAGTCTGCCGATCACGCAGATCCACGACGTGACTGCGGTACTCGAAGACCGCGTGAAGGAAAAGTTTCCGCAGATCTACCGTGTCACCATTCACCCCGAGCCGTTCGAGGAAAAGTAATCACACAGACCGACACTGGGGCGCTTTGGAACGGCGGGCGAAGGCCTGCGCGCCTAGCGCGATTAATACCGGAAAACAAACTAGAACATAGCGCGGCTCCGGTGTTTCCAGCGTGGTCAGGAAGGCCGTGCGAATCACGATGAATAGGGCAAGGAAGGAGACCGCAACGCGACCCGCCGGATTCGAACGCCAAAGGCTCCCGGCTCCGCACACGCCGAGCCCCACATAAAACAAGTTCAGCACAAAAAGCAGGCTGGTGATTTCCTGGTCGACGGGATCGTCCTCGTGCATCTGCACGAGAGGAAAAACGTGCCCTGAAATCGGCAGCAGTTCTATGCGCGGCGAAAACCAGATGGTGACGGCTCGCGCTGCCGGCAACAAAACATAGGTTCGCAAGGGATGTCGCGCGGTGCGTTCGCGTGCCAACTGAGCAAAAGCGGCGTCTTCTTCCAGCGTGAGCGTCAAATCATTGTTGTACTGCTCGAGAATCATGGCCACGCGCTCTTTTTCTTCCGGCGTATCAAAGGCGCGCGCGGGTATCTCATCCACTAGGATGGCTTCTTCGTTCAGCTTCCAGGGCACGAGATAGCAATCCCGGACGCGGTAAAGCCACGTTTTTTCCCAAGCCATGAACCCGTACGGCACCAACTCACCGCGCAGGTTTGAATTTTTCGGCGTGAGGAATTGCGGCTCGCCCAGCGTCACCACGTTTCGAATGGCCCAAGGTGAAAGAATCATCGCGCAGCCCAGCGCCATGGCAAGGCAGACCCACAACCATCGCCGGAAATCTTCGCGCGGAAAAAATAATCCGCCAAAAACGATGGCCGCGGCGATGAGCAAAATCGGCGTTTCCGGGCGGAAGAGCGTCCCCACTCCAACAATTACTCCAGCCCCCAACGCGCTGTATTCGACGCTTTTGCGCAGGGGAAGATGGGCGCTTTTCAAGAGAAAATTCGGCTTCTGTACTCTTCTCAAAGCGATCACGAGAGCGCGGCAAGCCAGCGCTGTCCAGAGAGTAGCGAAGACTTCGGTCAGCGGCACCGCCGTGTAGTTCGCGGTGAAGGGACACAAAGCGGCAAACCACAGTGCAACGGAATACACTCGCTCGTTCGGCGCAGTATCTTCAGAGGTGCAAGCTAAAAGCGTCGCCAGCCTGGCGATCACCAGACAAGCGAGCAGATCCACGCCGATCTGCGCCACCATCACCCAGAGGCGCGCGTCCGCGCCCGTGCGCGCCGTGAGCACGTAGACGACGGCTAGAAACGACGGATAGCCCGGCATGCGCAGATCCACTGGCGTAATCGCTCCACCGACATCCATGGCGTAGACATGGTGCTTCAGCCAGTTCGTGGCGATTTGCTCGTAAAGCACTGTGTCGCCGGAGTTGGCGGGGAACTTCAGCACGAAATACAGCCGCAAGCAGAGGCCCGCGGTTAACGCGACAAGGGGGCTCGAGAAAACTCGCTTCATCAATGCTTCGCATCTTACAATAGTGCAGACGGAATCGCGCAGACGGACTCAGCCCTAGCCTGATGTAGTTTTGCCTGCCGTGCCGCCAAGTTGAAAGGTGAAATGAAGGAACGCGGTCCAATCTTTTACGACGCGGAGCGTGTGCGCTGGCGCCGCACCCGGCGCGTGATGGAAGTCACGGGCGCGCTGCTGACCCTTTTGCTTGCCTATTTTTTCGTCACCATCGCAGTCAGTGTGGAGTTGCCCGCGGGACTGCTGCCGGATACGAAACCGAAATACCAGGCGCTCAAATCGAAAAAGAAACCTGTGCCCACGCGGGAAGGACGGCGGCGCCGCATCGCGAATCTCGGAACCGTGCCAGCGAGCTACGATCCACTTCGCGCGGCGTTTTTCGTCAGCTGGGACGCGAACAGTCTCGCTTCTCTTAAGAAACATTACAAAGACATCGATCTTCTGATTCCCGAACAGCTCCATTCGGTTTCGTCCGACGGCGCACTGACGGTTGTTGATTACGAGCGCGGGCAGAACACCGTCAAAGCCTCGCCCGCGGAAGCCATCGCACTGCTGAAGGACGACAAGCTGCACCAGTGGATGAAGTCGCTCACTCCCCCCATCGAGCTGCCGATGATGGGTCTCGTGAACAATTACGACGGCGTAGTGTGGCGCATCAAGGAAATGGCGCAAATGCTGGCGAATCCCGCCGCGCGGCAGAATCTGGTGCGGGACATCGTCGAATATGCCGTGGAATCGCATGAGGCCGGCGTTGTCGTTGACTTTGAAGAAGTCCCCGATGCCAGCCAGGCTCACTTTCGCGCCTTCATCGGCGGGCTGGCGCCCGCTCTCCACTCCGTGGGATTGAAATTAATGATCGCGTTGCCCGCACGCGACGATGCCTACGATTATGAATATTTCGGCGAGCAATGCGACGCGATTGTGCTGATGAATTACGACCAGCACTGGCTGACGTCCCCGCCCGGGCCCATCGCGGCGCAGGACTGGTTCGTTGAAAATTTGCGTCAGGTACTCGACGTTGTTCCCGCGCAGAAGATCGTCGTCGGCATTGCGAATTATGCCTACGACTGGTCCACCGCGCCGAAAAAAGCGTACGAGCCAGCCGCGGAGTACAGCATTCAGGAAGCGCTGTTACACGTCGAAGAATCGGAGACGGACGTCGAGTTTGATGGCGCTTCGATGAATCCGCACTATTCCTATTATGACGAGCACAACCATGTGCATCAGGTGTGGATGCTGGATGCCGTCACGGCGTACAACCAATTGCGCGCCAGCGAGAGGCTCGGCGTTCAGGGCACGGCGCTATGGCGGCTGGGATCCTCGGACACTTCGCTTTGGCCGATTTGGGATGCCGCGCACGCTGACGACGCGGCCCGGCAAAAATTGACTGACCTGCCGCCCGGTCCCGACCTGATCCTCGAAGGCGACGGCGACATCTGGCACATTACCGATACACCCAAGCACGGCCGACGCTCCTTCGAATATGACGCGGCAACTGATCTTTTCACCGACGAATCCTACGAAGTCATCCCGCTCTCCTTTAACATTGACCAGATCGGCGCTGCCAATAAAAAGATCGTCCTTTCCTTTGACGATGGTCCCGATCCGAAGTGGACCCCGAAGATCTTGGACGTCTTGAAGCAGAAAAACGTACAGGGTTTGTTCTTCGTGATCGGCAACATGGCCAACCAGCGGCCGGATATTCTCAAGCGCGAGTACGCCGAAGGCCACGAAATTGGAAATCATACCTTCACGCATCCAAAGTTCGACGACATTACACATACGGAAATCCGCTGGCAGCTGAATCTGACGGAGCGGCTGATTGAAAGCACGCTCGGGGCAAAGTCCATCCTTTTCCGCCCGCCTTACGGCATCGATCACCAGCCGGAATATGCCGAGGAAGTGGCGCAGCTTCCCTATCCCCAGGAGCTCGGATACCTGATCGTCGGCCAGCGCATCGATCCGGATGACTGGAGCTTGCGGGACGGCAAGCCGATCCCCGCTGAGGAGATTGTTGACAGCGTTCTGAGGCAAGCTAACAAAGGCAATATTGTTCTTCTGCACGACGGTGGCGGCGATCGCAGCCAGACCCTTGCTGCGCTGCCACAGATCATCGACGCTCTTCGCGGACATGGCTACCAGTTTGTTTCCGTTTCAGACCTGATCGGAAAAACACGTGCGCAGGTGATGCCGCCTCTCTCCTCCCAGGAACAGTTTGAAGCTCGCGCCGACGGATTCATCTTCACGATGTTTCAGTGGTTCCGCTTCTTCATTGGCATCATCTTCGTCCTCGGCATCTTTTTGGTGAGTGGACGCGCTTTAATCATCGGCCTGTTGGCGCTCATAGAAAAGCTCCGGCCGGATCATGCTGTGATGCCGGACCCGCTGCCCGGCGTGACGGTGCTGATTCCCGCGCACAATGAAGAAAACGTAATCGTGCAGACCGTGAATTCGGTTCTGCAATCGAAGTACGAAGACCTGCGCCTCATCGTCGTGAATGACGGCTCCGCGGATAGGACCGGAGAACTTCTGGATGCTCATTTTTCGCGCGAACCGCGCGTGCGCATCATTCATCAAGTGAATCGCGGCAAAGCGGCGGCGCTGAATGTGGCTCTGTCTCAGGCGGACACCGAATTCGTCGTAACCATCGATGCAGACACGGAAATCGAGCCGGACGCCATCCGCAACCTGATCCGGCACTTCTCCGATCCTAAAGTTGGCGCGGTCGCTGGCAACGTGAAGGTCGGCAACCGCTCGCGCTGGCTGACGCGCTGGCAGGCACTCGAATACATCACCAGCCAGAACATGGAGAAGCGCGCCTTCGACCTTTTGAATTGCATTACCGTGGTTCCGGGGGCGCTCGGCGCCTGGCGCAAGAAAGCCATTGAGGCGGCAGGAGGCATCACCGCGGACACCGTCGCGGAGGACGCCGATCTGACCATCGCCATCCGCAGGCTTGGTTGGCGCGTCAGCTATGACGAGGAGGCCATTGCCTGGACCGAAGCGCCCGAGACCCCAGGCCAGCTCATCCGCCAGCGCTTTCGCTGGACGTTTGGCACACTGCAATCCTTCTGGAAGCATGGCGACACGCTGCTGCGCCCGAAATACGGGACTCTTGGCTGGGTTGCTTTGCCGAATATTTTTGTCTTTCAGCTTGTTTTGCCGCTCATCTCGCCAGTCATCGACCTGATGTTCTTCGGTTCCCTGCTGCTCTGGGGCCTGGCGCAGATTCGCGTTACGCGGCTCCCGCAGCTCTGGACGAGTGCGGACGTCGAGAAATCTGTTCTTTTCTTCCTGGGCTTTCTGCTCATCGATATTTTGACCTGCATGGTGGCGTTCGCCCTCGAGCGGGATGAAGACTGGACCCTATTGATCCCCGTATTGTTGCAACGCTTCTACTATCGTCAGTTAATGTACGTGGTTCTCTTCCGTTCCGTGAAAGAGGCGGTCAGCGGGCGCCCCGTGGGCTGGCGCGGCGTCGAGCCGGAAACTCCCCCGCATCCTCCCAAGGCTCCTCCCGAACCCGCCCCCGCCGAAGGCAATTGACCCTGCTCACGCCTTGGAACCCCGGGCGTCTGATTCGTTGGGGGCTGTGCACTTGTCCTCAAACGTTTCACGCCGAACCTTCCTGAAGACTTCCGCTGCGGCCAGCGCCAGTCTGGTTCTTCCTTTCCACTTCTCAGGCAAACCGCGCGCTCGTCACATCTCCGGAACTTCTGGCTCCAGTTCCTTTTCGCCAAACGCATGGCTCGAGCTATCCTCCACAGGTGACGTAAAAATCTGGTGCGGCAAGTCTGAGGTCGGCCAAGGCGTTCGCACCTCGCTCCCGATGATCGTTGCCGAAGAATTCTGCTGCGATTTGCTCCGCGTCCAGGTTGTCCAGGCCGATCTGCGCAAAGCCGGCGCCGCCGCGCGCGAGATGCTCGTCTTTGCTGCCGCCGCTCAATGGAATGTGCCTCGTTCGGAATGCCGCGCCGAAAATAGTGTCATCATTCACGCCCCCACGCAGCGCAAGCTCGCGTTCGAACAACTCCTCGCCGTCGCTTCCGCTCTTCCGCCTCCTGCCGATCCGCCGTTGAAGAATCCTTCGGACTTCACGCTCATCGGCAAGCCCACGCGCCGCACCGATTCATTCGCTAAAGTCACCGGCGCCGCCAAGTTTGGCCTGGACACCCGCCTCCCCGGAATGCTCGTCGCTTCCGTCGAACGCTGCCCCGTGTACGGAGGTACTCCACGCAGTTTCAACGCCGACGAGGTGAAATCCGCCTCGCACATCCGCGCCGTCGTCGAAGTAAAATCCGCCCATCTCACGCATCAATTCGGCGAAACCTCCGGCCCCGGCAGCCGCAATTACTCCTGCTCCGGTGTGGCCGTCGTAGCCGATTCCACCTGGGCCGCCATGCAGGGACGCAAGCTTCTCAAAGTCGAGTGGAACGAGCCTCCTGCTTCCTCCGAATCCACCGCCAGCCTCCGCGAAAAAATGCTCCGTCACGCGTCCGAGCCGGGAACCGTCATCCGCAGCGACGGCGAGTTCGACAAAGCCCACGCGACTGCCGCGAAGAAAATCGAGGCTGCCTATGAAGTGCCTTTCCTGGCTCACGCCACGATGGAGCCCGTCAATTGCACCGCCTACGTTCGCGGCGATTCCTGCGAGCTCTGGGCGCCCACGCAAATCCCTGGAGCTGCCGCGGATTCCGTCGCCAGCGCGCTCGGAATTTCGCGCGATCACCTCAAAGTGCACGTCACGTTCATCGGCGGTGGCTTTGGCCGCCGCCTGATTCAGGATTACGCCGTAGAAGCCGCTCTCATTTCCCGCGATGCCGGCGCCCCTGTCCAGGTCGTCTGGTCGCGCGAGGACGACATCCGCCACGATTTCTACCGCCCCGCCGCCTGCCACGTCTTGCAAGCCGGCCTGGACGCTCAAGGTCAATTGCTCTCCTGGCGGCATCGCGGCTCTTCCCCCTCCATCGAGACTTTTTATAACGGCACCGGTATTTCTCCCGGCGAGGCTGCGCAAGTGGATTCGCTGGACTTTCCTGCGCTTTTCATCCCCAATTTTCGTCTCGAATTCACCGTCGCCGAATCGGGCATGCCCCTCGGCTATTGGCGCTCCGTGGACGCTTCCGGCAACCAGTTTGTCGTCTCCAGTTTCTTTGACGAAGCCGCGCATGCCGCTGGCCGCGACCCGCTTGAATTCATGCTCGCCGCGTTTGGCCCTCCGCGAAAGATTCCTGTTGCAAATGGGAATACCCTCGACGTCGGCCGCCGCCGTGCGGTAATCGAGCTGGCCGCGGAGAAATCCGGCTGGCACAAGCCGCTGACAGCTGGCCGTGGTCGCGGCATCGCTGCAGCGTTTGGCTGGGGCAGTTACGTCGCGCAAGTCGCGGAAGTCACTTGCGACGCGAAGAAAGGCGCCCTCCGCGTGGATCGCGTGGTCTGCGCCATCGATTGCGGTACCGCGATCAATCCTCTCAGCGTGAAAGCGCAAATGGAAGGCGCCGTCAATTTCGGCCTGGCGCAAGCCCTCAAGAGCGAGATCACCGTTTCCAGCGGTCATGTGCAGCAAAGTAATTTCCACGATTACGAAGTTCTGCGTATGAGGGACGCCCCGCCCGTGATCGAAGTCCACATCGTACCCAGCGCCGCGCCGCCCGGCGGCTGCGGCGAACCCGGCGTTCCTCCGGCTGCCCCCGCGCTTGCCAATGCCATTTTCGCCGCGACCGGAAAACGCATCCGGCGCCTGCCGATCCGTGCCGCTGACCTGCGCTCAGCCTGACCGGCTTTCCGCGGATTTTCATCCACACGGGGAGTTGTTGTAGGATTGCATCTGCAAAAGGGAGGTCTCCATGGCCATCAGTTTCACCTTGAACGGCAAATCCCAATCCGTTGACGTGAGCCCGGACATGCCACTGCTCTGGGTGCTCCGCGACACACTGAACATGACCGGCACCAAGTTCGGGTGCGGCATGGCGCTATGCGGCGCGTGTACCGTGCACATCAACGGCGAAGCCACGCGTTCCTGCATCACCGCGATCTCCAGCGTCGCGGGCAAGAAAGTCACCACCATCGAAGGCCTCTCTGCGGATGGCAGCCATCCGGTTCAGAAAGCCTGGATGGAAGAAGACGTTCCGCAGTGCGGCTACTGCCAGTCCGGACAGATCATGTCCGCCGTCGCTCTGCTTTCGAAGAAACCCAACCCTTCCGACACCGACATCGACGATGCCATGAGCGGCAACATTTGCCGTTGCGGCACGTACCAGCGCATTCGCAAAGCCATTCACCGGGCCGCGTCCATGCAAGCGGGCAAGGCCTAGTCCGCCGCTTACGCTGTCTTCAATCGCAGTAAACACAACACGTCTCGAGGTGTGCCATGGCAATAACTCCCGTTGTAAATCGCCGTGATTTCTTGAGGACAAGTGCAGCTGGAGGTGTAGCCCTCGTTGTCGGCTTCCATCTCTCTCCCGGCGCTTTTGCCGGTCAGGCGCAAGATCAAGAGAAGAAGACTCCCAATCCCTTCGACGCCTGGGTCCGCATTACTCCCGACAATCGCGTCACCCTCATTCTGGGCAAATCGGAAATGGGCCAGGGCATCATGACCGCCCTCCCGATGATCCTCGCGGAAGAACTTTCCGTGGATTGGAAGCAAGTGAAAGTCGAGCAAGCGCCCACCAATCCGAAGATTTATGACCTCGGCACGGGCGGCAGCGGCAGCGTCGCGGGTTCCTGGCTGCCTTTGCGCCGTGCCGGCGCGGCCGCGCGTGAGATGCTCGTCGCCGCCGCGGCTCAGAAATGGGAAGTCACGGCGGACACCTGCAAGGTCGCGAACGGCCAGGTCGTCCACGGAAATCCCAAGCGCTATCTCTCTTACGGCGAACTGGTTGAGGCCGCGGCAAAGCTTCCGATTCCCAATCTCAATACCGTTCCGCTCAAGAACTCCGACGATTTCACCGTCGTCGGCCACGACACGCGGCGCTTTGAAGCGCGCGACAAGGCCACTGGCAGCGCGAAATTCGGCATTGACTCGCGCGCGCCCGGAATGCTTTTTGCCGTCGTTGCGCGGTGTCCCGTCTTCGGCGGCAAGGTCGCTTCCTTCGACGCCGCCAAAGCAAAAGCCGTGCCCGGCGTTCGTGATGTCATCCAATTCGAAACCAGCGGGCGCGGCGCTTCCACCACTGGCGGCATTGCCGTGCTGGCGGACAATTCCTGGGCCGCGATGCAGGGCCGCAAAGCCCTCGCGGTGAAATGGGACGAAGGCCCCGCGGCGAAAGAATCCTCCGCCGAGCTTCACAAGCAGTTCCTTTCGAACGCCGCCAAGCCCGGAAATGTTGTCCGCAACGACGGCGATGCCGATTCCGCTCTCGCGGCCAGCTCGAAAAAAATCGAAGCAGCCTACGAACTTCCCTTCGCCCCCCACGCTTGCATGGAGCCGATGAATTGCACCGTGCAAATTGGTCCCGACGGCGCGGAAGCCTGGGTGCCCACGCAAGCGCCCCAATGGGCGCAAGGCGTCATCGCCGAAACCGCCAAGCTGCCTCCCGAAAAAGTGATTGTCCATACCACGCTGATGGGCGGTGGCTTTGGCCGCCGCTACCAGGCGGATTTCGTCATGGAAGCGGCGCAGATAGCCGCAAAGACCACGGGCAAACCGGTCATGGTTCTCTGGACTCGCGAAGACGACATGCAGCACGATTTTTACCGGCCGGCGTCTTATCACAAGTTGCAGGGTGCACTGGACGCGAATGGCAATCTCGCGGCCTGGAAACACTTTCAGACTTCCACCTCCATCGCCGCCAAGTGGAGCCAGAAAGGCGCGAATGATTCGGGGCTGGGTGAGTTCGGCACCGGCGCGACCATCCCTTACATCACGCCGAATCTCCGCATCGAATACACCCTCGCCGAATCGAGCGTGCCCCGCGCCTGGTGGCGTTCCGTCGAACACTCCAGCAGCGGCTTTGTCGTGGAAAGTTTTATTGACGAACTTGCCGCCGCCGCGGGCCAGGATCCCCTGGCGTTTCGAATGAAGCTCATCGGCGGCGACCGCAAGATTCCACAGTTCGGCGGCGAGAAAGAACCGCCGCTCGACACCGCGCGGCTCAAGGGCGTTTTGCAACTCGCCGCTGAAAAAGCAGGCTGGGGCAAGCCGCTGCCAAAGGGCCAGGGGCGGGGTATCGCCACATTTTATTCTTTCAATTCCTACACAGCCGCCGTTGCGGAAGCCAGCGTCCAAAACGGCTCCATCAAGGTGCACCGTCTCGTTTATGCCGTGGATTGCGGCCGTCCCATCAATCCGGACGGCATCCGCGCGCAAGTCGAAAGCGCCGCCATCTACGGTCTTTCTGCCGCTTTGCACGACGCCATCACGATCAAGGATGGCCGCGTCGAGCAGTCCAATTTCGACGACTACCAGATGCCGCGCATCAACCAGACTCCGAGAACGGAAGTTTACGTCGTGACGAGCAAGGAAGACCCCACCGGCATTGGCGAACCCGGATTGCCGGTAGCCGCCCCCGCCGTGTGCAACGCCATTTTTGCCGCGACCGGAAAGCGCCTCCGGCATCTTCCGATTCGAACCGAAGATTTAGCCTAGTCCGTCCATCTGTCAGGCCAGGACATTCTGTGACGAATTTTGAGGAGGAGTGCACGTGTCAACTTCCGATGTAATGTTGCGCCGCGAATTCCTGAAAAAAAGCGCCGCCGGTGGAACCGCGCTGGTTATCGGTTTCTGTCTGCCGGGAAAGTTTGAAGCGCTGGCGGCGACTCCGCCGCCTGAACCAGTCGCGGCCAATGCCTGGGTGCGCATCGCTCCCGATGATACAGTGACGATACTGATCGACAAGTCCGAGATGGGCCAGGGCATCCTCACCGCTCTAGCGATGCTGCTCGCGGAAGAACTCGAATTCGACTGGAAAAAGGTCAAAACCGAGTTTGCGCCCGCTGCGCCAGCCTACTTCAATCCTCTCTTCGGCTTGCAGGGAACCGGCGGTAGCACCAGCGTACGCGCGTCTTGGGGACCGCTCACGAAAGCCGGCGCGTCCGCAAGAGAAATGTTGATCGCTGCTGCAGCTCAGCAGTGGTACGTCGAACCGTCAGCGTGCCACGTCGAGAACGGCGCCGTCGTGCACAACGCCACCGGCAAGCGATTAGGCTACGGTGCTTTGGTGGAACGCGCCGCGAAACTTGCCGTGCCGGCCAGCCCCGCGCTGAAGGATCCGAAAGACTACAAATACATCGGCAAACCCGTGAAGCGGCTTGACACTCGTGAAAAAGTGAACGGCAAGGCGCCCTTCGGCATTGATGTTCGCTTGCCGAATATCCAGCACGCGGTCGTGGCGCGCTGCCCGGTCTTTGGCGGCAAGGTGAAAAGCTTTGACGATTCGAAAGCGAAATCCATTCGCGGCGTGAAGCATGTTCTGCAGATTTCCTCGGGAGTGGCTGTGGTCGCGGACAACACCTGGTCTGCCATGGAAGGCCGCCGCGCGCTGCAAATCACCTGGGATGAAGGCCCCAACGCTGCAAACTCCAGCGCTGCCATTCGAAAGCTCTACCTCGCCGCTGCCGAAAAGCCCGGCGCCATCGCGCGCAAGGATGGCGACGTCGACGCGGCTCTCGCCGGTGCCGCGAAAAAAGTCGAAGCCGCCTACGAAGTTCCTTTCCTCGCGCACGCCACCATGGAGCCCATGAATTGTGCCGCGGACGTTCGAACGGATAGTTGCGACATTTACGCGCCTACACAATTCCAGACTTTCGTGCAAATGACCGGCGCGAAAATTACCGGGCTGAAGTCGGAGCAAGTTCGCGTGCACACCACGTTTCTCGGCGGCGGATTTGGCCGCCGCGCGGAGCAGGACTTTGTTGCCGAAGCGGTCGAGATTTCGAAAGGAACCGGCGCGCCCGTGCAAGTCACCTGGTCCCGCGAAGATGACATCCAGAGCGATTTTTACCGTCCCGCGGCTTATTCGAAACTTGTCGCCGGACTCGATGCCGACGGCTGGCCCGTTGCCTGGAAGAGCCGCATCGTTGGTCCTTCGATCATGTCGCGCTTTTTCCCCGGTTCGGTGAAAAACGGCATTGACGAAACATCCGTCGAAGGCCAGGCCAACAGCAAATATGGCATTCCCAATTTTCTTGTCGAGTATGCGCTGACGGAAGCGGGCGTGCCAGTGGGCTTCTGGCGCTCGGTCGGAAATTCGCACAACGGATTCATCACGGAATGTTTTGTCGAGGAACTCGCGAAAGCGGGCGGCAAAGATCCGTTCGAATTCCGCCGCAAATTATTGGCCAACGCGCCACGCCATCGTGGCGTACTCGAACTCGCCGCGGAGAAAGCCGGCTGGGGAAAGCCGCTGCCCGCGGACCGCACGCGCGGGATCGCCGTCGTTGAATCTTTTGGGAGCTACGTCGCGGAAGTGGCGGAAGTCAGCGTGAACCGCAAATCCGGCGAAGTGCGCGTTCATCGCGTGGTCTGTGCCGTGGACTGCGGGAGATACGTAAACCCCGATACCATTGCGGCGCAGATGGAAGGCTCGATTGTCTTCGGCTTGACGGCCGCACTGAAGGGCCAAATCACCATTGAAAAGGGGCGCGTGCAGCAAAGCAATTTCCACGATTACGAAATGCTGCGGCTGAACGAAATGCCTAAAGTTGAAGTTCACATTGTTGCGAGCAACGAAGGTCCGGGCGGTGTCGGCGAACCCGGCACTCCGCCGATCGCTCCAGCTGTGTGCAACGCGGTTCTCGCGGCCACGGGCAAGCCGATTCGAAGGTTGCCCATCCGCGCCGAGGATCTGGCGTAGCGTTCCGTCGCCGGGTTATTGCAGAATAGCGCGTGCCTCTTTCACCGACTCTTGTCGCCGCGATTCCGCTGGCGATCTGGATTTATCTTTTTCTCGCGCGGGGCAATTTCTGGCAACTGCGCGAAGATGACACCCAGTCACAGCATCTCGCAAGCTGGCCTCGTGTCGTCGTCATTGTTCCCGCGCGCAATGAAGCCGAAACCATCGCACAAAGCGTCAGCTCTCTCGCCAGACAGGATTATCCCGGCGAGCTCTCGATCATCGTCGTGGATGACCACAGCGAGGACGGCACCGCCTCTCTCGCTCGGAATGCGGCTGAAAAATCCGGCGCCGCGGGGCGAATCGCGATTCACCCGGCCGCCGATCTTCCGCCGGGTTGGACTGGAAAACTCTGGGCGCTCAGCGAAGGCCTTCAATCTGCCGCAAATCAGTCGGCGGAATTCTTTTGGTTCACTGATGCGGATGTCGAGCACGCGCCGGACACCTTGCACCGGCTGGTGTTTCGCGCGGAAAAAGATTCGCTCGATCTCGTTTCGCTGATGGTGTTGCTTCAAGCCAAGACTCTTCCAGAGCGCCTGTTGATTCCGCCATTTCTCTATTTTTTCCTGATGCTCTATCCGCCGCGTTGGATCGCCGACCCGTACGCAAGCACAGCCGGAGCCGCGGGCGGATGTATTTTATTGCGGCGGAACGTGCTCGCGCCCATCCGCGGGATTGCCTCGATTCGCGGGGAGGTGATTGACGATTGCGCGCTCGCTCGCGTCGTGAAGAAAAACGGCGGGAGAATCTGGCTGGGCCTGACGCGCGCGAGCGTCAGTCTTCGCGGCTACGGCACTTTTACCGAAATTCGCAACATGATTGCTCGCACCGCATTCACGCAGCTCCGCCATTCAATTTTGTTTCTTGTCATTGCCCTCGCCGGTTTGTTCGTTACGTTTCTCTTGCCCTGGTTTTCTTTTCTCTCCGGCGAAGATCCCGCCTGGTTTCTTGCCAGCACCGCCATTTGTTTAATGACCGTAACGTTTGGCGTTACTGTCCGGTTCTACGCCCTCCCCTGGCCGTGGGCTCTCACGCTGCCTCTCGCTGCCGCGTACTACGGTTACGCCACCTGCGTTTCCGCGGTGCGCTACTGGCTCGGCGGCGGCCAATGGAAAGGCCGCACCCAAGCCACGCGCGGAAACTGATTCGAACCGCCCCGCATCCAAATTTGTAGTCTTGCGCATCGAAATTTGTTATCCTGCGCAAAGCTGAGGTACAGGGCTGTATCCCGTTGGCTGCTTGGCGGCCACCTTCCAAAAAGGTAGGGAGCGGCACCGGAGGCCATCATGAGCGTTGTTCCTAATGCCGGGAACGGAAAAATCACCGTGCCCGATCTCCTGCAGCGCAAGACTCGAGCTGCAGATTCTCATTCCAAAACAGAGAGAATCACTTGTCTGACGGCGTACGACTATGCGACTGCGCGCTTGCTCGACGAAGCGGGGGTGGACGTCATCCTCGTCGGCGATTCGCTGGGTATGGTGGTCCTGGGGCACGAGAACACACTGTCCGTCACTATCGAGGAAATGCTGCATCATACGCGCGCGGTACGGCGCGGCACGCGCCACGCACTACTTGTTGCGGACATGCCTTATGGCAGCTATCACACCGACTTGGCGGAGTCGTTGCACAATGCCATGCGCTTCGTAAAGGAAGCGGGGGCGGAAGCCGTGAAGGTGGAGGGCGGAGAACGGCGCTTGGAATTAATTTCACGGCTGACGGAAGCGGAGATTCCGGTGATGGGGCACGTCGGATTGACGCCGCAATCGGTGAATGCGCTGGGCGGATACCGCGTGCAAGGAAAGACAGCGGACGCTGCCGGGCAGTTGATTCGTGATGCGCGGGCGGTGGAAGCGGCGGGGGCTTTTGCTGTTGTTCTGGAAGCCGTGCCACGCGAGCTGGCGGCGCAGATTACGCGCGAATTGCACATTCCGACGATCGGCATCGGCGCCGGGCCGGACTGCGACGGGCAGATACTCGTCGTGCACGATCTGCTGGGGCTGACGTTTGGGCAGGCGCCAAAATTTGCGCGGCAGTATGCGAACGTCGGACAGATTATTTCCAAAGCGGTGCGCGAGTATTGCGACGATGTGCGTGTGGGCGGATTTCCTTCGGATGCGGAGTCGTATCACGCGCCGCAATCCACGAAAGATCGCACGACGATTTTCATCGACAGCTGAGCAATACTCAAATCTCAGAATCTGAAGAGGAACCAGAGATGACGCCACAAGAGATGCGCGTGCTTTACGACTACAACACCTGGGCCAATCACAGATCGTTGGACGCGGCGTCCGCACTCACGGCAGAGAAATTCGTTCAGCCGATGGGCTCCAGCTTTAGCTCTGTGCGCGATACCCTTGGGCATATTTTCGGCGCCGAATGGATCTGGCTGGAACGCTTTCAGGGACGTTCGCCGGCATCGCTTCCGGATACGACGCAATTTAAAGATTTGGCTAGTTTGCGAGAGCGTTGGAACGAGCACGAAACGCGGCTGCTTGGTTTTGTGCGCGGCTTGACGCAAACTGACCTGGACCGTGTTTTTGAGTACAAGACGCTGAAGTTTGGCGTTTACAGCAATCCTCTTTGTGAATCGATGCAGCATCTGGTGAACCATGGGACGTATCACCGCGGGCAGGTCACTACACTGCTGCGGCAGCTTGGCGCGCAGCCAATCCTGACAGACCTGATGCACTTTTATCGTGAGCGCTCCATCGCGGCGGGCGCGTAGCTTCGAGAGCCCATTCCTAGCCAGTGGAAACTATCCGAACTATTGCATGGATGAAGGAACAGGCGCGGCAGGCGCGCGCGGAGAGCCGCATCGTGGGACTTGTGCCGACGATGGGGGCGCTGCATGCGGGGCATTTATCGTTAATCGAGAGAGCGCGCCGGGAGTGTTCGCCGGTCATCGCTTCTATTTTCGTCAACCCGAAACAGTTTGGGCCGAACGAGGATTTTTCAAAATATCCGCGGACGTTTGAGAGCGACAGCGAAAAACTGGAGCGCGCTGGAGTAGATTCGCTTTTTGCGCCGGAACTTGCAGAGATTTATCCCCATGGATTTTCGACTTACGTAAGCGTGGATGGTTTGAGTGAAAAACTCGAAGGGCGCTCGCGACCCGGGCACTTTCGCGGCGTCGCAACCGTGGTGATGAAACTTCTGCAGATCGTGCAGCCGAACTTTGCTTACTTCGGGCGAAAGGATGCGCAGCAGTCGCGGCTGATCACGCAGATGGCGCGCGACTTGAATCTGGATACGGAGATCGTGGTTTGCCCACCGGTGCGCGAGCCGGACGGCCTGGCGCTTTCCTCGCGAAACATATATTTGAACGCGGACGAGCGCAAGGCGGCCACCGTTTTGCATCGCGCGCTCGATGCTGCGAAAAGCGAGCTTGCGGCGGGAGTTCGCGATGCGCTGCAATTGCAAGGCGTGCTTCACCGTGCGCTCAGCGGTGAACGCCATGCGCGGGTGGACTACGCGGAGATTGTGGACGCTGAATCGTTCGAGCCAATCGTGCGGGTGAGCAAGGCCTGCTATGTGCTTCTCGCGGTTTTCATTGGCAAAACGCGGCTGATCGATAATTTGTATGTTGAACCGCAATCGCCGCGTTCCGAAGAACTGGTGTTTCACTTCTAGCGCTCTTGCGGTGCTCTCGCCTCTCTCTTGCAGTACTTTCTGCTAGACTTTTCCTACAGCCCCAATCCAAGTCGGAGGTGACGGAGATGAGATCCAGGATTCGATTCGCTTCGATTTTTCTTGTGCTAGCGATGATATTGCCTGTGCTGGCACAGGCCGACGGCACGGTTCCACAAGGAACGAAGATTTCAGTGGTGACCGACCAATCCGTAAGCTCCAAGACGGCCAAGATCGGCGAGACCGTGACAGGGTCGGTCGGGCAGGATGTGACGGCGGGCGGTAGAGTGGTGATTCCCAAGGGATCGCCGGTCAAGCTGACGGTAAGCAGCGTGCAGGCTTCGGGCCGCTTGTCCACACCGGCAAAACTGTATCTGCGGCTGCGCTCAGTGACGGTGCACGGCAAGACCTACACGATTGCAACAAGTTCCGCCGGAAGAACACTGGGCGGCAAGGGCAAACGGGATGCCGGGTTCATCGGCGGCGGCGCAGCGGGCGGCGCCATCATCGGTGCTCTGGCGGGCGGCGGGAAGGGCGCAGCGATCGGGGCTGCGGCTGGGGCAGGAGCTGGAACAGCCGGCGCAGCGGCGACGGGGAAGAAAGACATTGAGTTTCCGGCGGAAACAAGGCTTGCCTTCACCACGCGGGCGGCCGTGGCCATCGACTAGCGCGAATCGCGGCGCGAGAGCCGAGCCAGGCGGAAGCGGCCTCTTCTCAGACAGCCAAGGGACGTCAACTCTCGAAGTTAAGGATGGAAATTTCTCGTTAACGATGACCCGACCCCCTCCCCCTGTTTTTTGCAAGTGTTGCTGATAAAGGACTTAGTGTTTCTGTAAGTGCTTTAGAATCAATAGTTGCGGGCGCCTTTGCAAATGTTGATTCTAAAGGGGTTTGCCGTTGACCAGGAGACGGCAACTGTGGTCGAAGTGGAGCGCGCGGGGGTCCTTATTTGTGGCAGGTTGCGGAATGGATGTGAGGATGGTTGCGGATGCAAGGAGTACGGCAACGGCGGCCATCCGAGAACGTAAACGAACACAGGACACGCGGTCCTTTGGACTGAGAGAGGGCATAGAGTCTCCTTAGAGTTGAGTTTTGGGATTGCTGAACTGAAAAGAAGAGCACAGGCTGAAGCCTGTGCTACCAGACCGGCGGTACAAAACAGAAACGTCCCGGTCGGACCCGGGCGCAGTATGCAACAGGGATATTGTACCATGAGGGTCATGCGGGTCAGTTAGAAAATTAGGGGAAAAGAAGAAAAGTCAAAACCCGCAGCCTTAAAAAACGAAGCCTGCGGCACCCCACGAGCGTCTACGCGACCCGCCCTGGACGTCGGATGGAGTGGAAAAGTGGTCAAGCGTGTGATGGAAATAAGTTCGTTGGGAAGATATGGGAGCGAATTTACATCAATGGTAAAATCGCGACGCATGCGGGAATGCCGGAGATTGTCGCACAAGATCACTGGAAGCGTCTCAGGGTAACACGCGTCCACAATGCCGCGCTCCAATGACAAGCATAGAATCATCGAGCACTACGACATCGTTAGCCCCTTCTACCGTTCTCTCTGGGGCGAGCATCTGCATCACGGCTATTGGATTCGCGGGGATGAATCAAAGGAAAAAGCGCAGCTTCAGCTCATCGAGTATCTCGCTCAGCTCGCAAACATAAAGCCGGGTTCGGATATTCTTGACATCGGCTGCGGCTTCGGGGCGAGCAGCCTTTACCTGGCCAAACAGTATGGCGCCGCCGTCACGGGCATAACTATTTCCCCAGTACAGGTCGAGATGGCAATCCAGGCCGCGGCAAGGGAACAACTCGACGCGAAGTTCCTCTTGATGGACGCGGATGCGATGGACTTCCAGAACCAATTCGACATTCTCTGGTCCGTAGAATCCATCTCCCACTATCAGAACCGCCAAGAGTTCTTTGTTTCTGCCGCTAAACTCCTGAAGCCGGGCGGATCCATCGCGATCATTGACTGGTTCAAGAAAGAGAATCTCACGCGCGCGGAGACGCGCAAATTCATCGATCCCATCGAAAAAGGCATGTTCGTCGAACTACAAGTGATGGATGACTATGAACAATTCCTCGTTTCGAACCGCCTGCAAATTGTGCGCCGAGAGGTTCTGAACAAGAATTGCGCCAAGACATGGGACCTGTGTCTCGACATCATTAGAGACAAGAGTTTCTGGGCGCTCGCGGCCAAATACGGCGCCCAATTTCTCTCCCACCTCAAGGCGTTTCAAGCCATGCGCGCCGGCTTTGCTTCCGGTAACTTCGTCTATGGTCTCTTCGT
>WNEZ01000496.1_pt1 | contig 47283 bp, 45 predicted proteins | sample 5400521 | NCBI WGS metagenome assembly WNEZ01 (sample SAMN13153339, study PRJNA577476) | soil metagenome | isolation source: 120 cm saprolite under Douglas fir tree site 2 hole 1 replicate 1 | place: USA:California | collected 2015-04-18
TCAGCGGCATCCAGCCCTCCGGCGAGCTCCACATCGGCAATTATCTCGGCGCAGTGCAGAACTGGGTGCGACTGCAGACCCAGCACGACTGCCTGTTCTCGATCGTCGATCTCCACGCCGTCACGCAGCCGTACGACGCCGCCACGCTCGCCTCATTGACGCTCGATATGGCGGTCAGCTTGTACGCCGTCGGGCTGGATCCCGAGAAGTGCATCGTCTTCGTCCAGTCCCACGTCGCCGAACATACCGATCTGAACTGGCTGCTCACGACCGTCACGCCGCTCGGCGAGCTCGAGCGGCAGACGCAATTCAAGGATAAAGCGCAGCGACAGGAGAGCGTCCCCGCCGGCCTGCTCGCCTATCCGATACTGCAGGCAGCCGACGTGCTGCTCTACAAAGCTAGCCTCGTGCCGGTAGGAGAAGATCAGGTGCAGCATCTCGAGCTGATGCGCGAGATCGCGCGGCGCTGGAACGCGCGCCACGGCCACGGCTACTTCCCCGAGCCGCAACCGCTGCTGACGACAACCAAGCGCGTGCTGGGCCTCGATGGCAAAGGCAAGATGTCGAAGAGCCTCGGCAACACGATCGGCCTGTTCGAATCGCCGGAGGCCATTTGGGAAAAGTTGCGCCCGGCGGTGACCGATCCAGCTCGCAAGACCCGCAAGGATCCCGGCACGCCCGAGATCTGCAACATCTTCACCGTGCACCAGGGCTTCTCGCCGCCCGACACCGTCACCGAGGTCGCGCACAAGTGCCGGACCGCGGGGTGGGGATGTCTCGACTGCAAGCGGGTGCTCGCGGACAACATGATAGCGACGCTCGCGCCCATGCGCGAACGCGCGAATGCGCTGCGGCGCGAGCCCGCGACGGTCCTGGAGCGGCTGCGCGCGGGGGCCGGCAAGGCGCGTGTGCTCGCGCGCAAGACCATGGCCGAGGTGCGGGACCGGATGGGATTCCTCAAGGCGGGAGAGGATTGATATGGGCGAGATGATGCGCCACATGGCCGAGATACTCCGTCTCGCGCTCGTCGCCCAGGTGGGCTTGGCAACGCTGCTCGGGGGCGCGATCGGGTTGGAGCGGGAGCTTGGCGGCAAGCCGGCGGGGCTGCGCACGAACATTCTCATCTGTATCGGCTCGGTCCTGTACACGCATCTGTCCATCGCCATGGTTGGAGCCGGAGCCGATCCGACGCGCGTGGCCGGACAGATCGTCACCGGCGTCGGTTTCATTGGGGCGGGGACGATTCTCCACGCGCGCGGCGCCGTCGTGGGACTCACGAGCGCGGCGACGATTTGGGTCGTCGCCGCGATCGGCGTCGCGTTGGGAAGCGGCTACTATGCCGAAGCGTTGGCGACGACGCTGGTCGTCCTGATCGTACTACAGGGGCTCGGGCGCGTAGAAATCGTCGTCGAGCGCCAATCCACGAGATCGAAGATCTCGGTTCACGCGCGCCCCGGTCCCACGGTCCTCGAGGATTTGGAGACGCTGGTGCGCCGCACCGGCCTGGAGATCCTGACGATCTCGAGCCGGCAAGAGAATGTCGATCTGGTTATCGACCTCGAGATGCGCGGTTCCAAGCGACTGCACGATCAGGCCATGATCACGCTGTTGCACCACGATCAGGTGCGGACGGTCTCGACGGGGGAGTGAACGCGCGCCGTCTGGTAATCGATCTGGCGTCGCCCCGCGGCGTATGGCGGATTCCCAATGCCCGCGTGGTCGAGATCAGGAATGCGCTGGGCGCGGGGTGGGACGTCATGGAGGTAAAAGCGCCCGCCGTGTCCGACGGCGACGGCGGGTCGGGGTCACCGGAAGCGATCGCCGCCGCGCGTGGCGCCGAGATCTACATCGGATACGGCGTGCCAGCGGGGGTCGCGGCGGCGGCGAAAGGCACGCTGCGCTGGGTGCACACCGCCACCGCCGGCGTCGGGTCCAGTCTCGCGCATATCTCGGGCAGCGGAGTGGTACTCACCAACTCCGCCGGCGTGCACGCCGACCCGATGGCCGACTGGGTCATCGCCGCGATCGCCTATTTCACGCGCGGCCTCGACCGCATGGTGTCCGCCCAGCGTCAGGGGCGATGGGCCAAAGAAGACTTCACCGACGGCGCGATCCCGATGCGCGAATTCCGGGATTTGCGGCTCGGCGTTTTCGGGCTGGGCGGTATCGGAAGCGCGGTGGCGCGTCGCGGGCTCGCGCTCGGCATGTCGCTCGCGGCCGTACGACGTCGGCCGGAACTCGGCGGGCTGTCAGCCGCGCGATGGATCGGGACGTTAGCGGAGTTGCCGCGCCTGGCAGCGGGAAGTGACGTCCTCGTGATCGCGGCACCGCATACGACCGAGACCGCGGGTGCGGTCGATCGCCGCGTGCTCGAGATGCTGCCGCTCCACGCGCTCGTCATCAACGTATCCCGCGGATCGCTCCTCGATGAGGCGGTGTTGCTGGAGCTGCTCGACAAGCGCCAACTCCGCGGCGCCGCGCTCGATGTATTCGGCGTAGAGCCGTTGCCACCTGAACACCCCTTCTGGCGTCATCCGCGCGTGCTCGTGAGCCCGCACGTCAGCTCCGTGACCAATGGCTTCTGGGAACGGGAAACTGCCCTCATCGTGGACAACATCCGGCGCTATCTTGCAGGGGCGCCCCTCACGAACGTCGTCGACCTCGACGCTGGGTACTGAATGGAAAAGATCATCAAGGCCGCCGTAGATCGCGGGGCCTCCGACCTGCACATCAAGGCCGGGGACGTCTTCCGGGCGCGCATCGACGGCAAGCTGGTCCCGCTGACCAAGCAGCGGCTCACGCCCCATCAGACCAAGGCCATCGCGCTACAGCTGATCGCCAACGAAGAGGACCGCGGCCGCATCGACAAGCTGCGGGACTACGACTGCTCCTGGGGCATGCCGGGCATCGGCCGGTTCCGGGTGAACATCCTGCGGCAGCGCTCCTCGTTCATGATCGTGATGCGCGTGATTCCCTTCGACGTGCCGACGTTCGAGTCGTTGAAGCTGCCCGCCGTGCTCACCCAGGTCGCGACCGCGGAGCGCGGCATGATCCTCGTGACCGGCGTGACGGGGTCGGGCAAGAGCTCGACGATGGCGGCGATCATCAACCACATCAATCAAAACCAGCATCGCCACATCCTTACGCTCGAAAACCCGATCGAATTTCTCCACCGCGACATCAACTGCTCCATCACCCAGCGCGAGATTGGTGTGGATACCGACGATTTTCGCACGGGGTTGCACGCGGCCTTACGCCAGGATCCGGACGTGATCCTGATCGGCGAGCTGCGGGATGCCGAGACGATCGACACGGCGATGAAGGCCGCGGAAACCGGCCACCTCCTCGTCTCGACGCTGCACACGCCCGATGCCGTGACGACCATCAGCCGGATTATTTCGATGTTCCCGCCGGAGGAGCAGGAAATTGCCCGGCTGCGACTGTCCGAGGCGCTGCACGCCGTCGTGTCGCAGCGCTTGCTGCCGCGAGGCGACGGCCACGGGCGCGCGGCGGCGCTCGAGGTCCTGCTGGCGACGGGTGCCGCGCGCGACATGATCCGCCAGCGCGACCGCACGCCGTCGCTGCACGACTACATCAAGGAATCGCGCGAACAGTACGGCATGCAGACGTTCGACCAGCATCTCATGGATCTCGTCGGCGAGGACGTCGTGACGTACGAGACCGCATTGGCCGCATCGTCGAATCCATCCGATTTTCAGCTGCAGGTCCGCACACTGCGGCGCCCATCACGGGTCGCCTCGGCGGCGCCGAGCGAGTGAACGGCGTTTTCGCGCCGATCACCACGCCGTTCGATCCCACGAGCGGTGACGTTGCGCCGCTCCATTTCCGGCAGAACATCTCGCGGCTCCTCACCGAGGGCGTGAACGGCATCGTCGTTTCCGGATCGACAGGGGAGGCGGCGCTGCTCGACGCCGATGAGCAACGACAGCTGGTCGCGGTGGCGCGCAAAGAGCTGAGCGACGGGGCCTGGCTGATTGCCGGCACCGGCGCGGAGTCGACGCGTCAGACGATCGCGTTGTCCCGGGCCGCCGCGCTCGAGGGTGCCAACGCGGTGCTCGTGCGCCCACCCGCGTACTTCTCGGCAGGCGCAACGCCGGCGTCGCTCGCCGTCCATTTCCGCGCCGTCGCCGACGCGAGCCCCGTGCCCGTGTTCGTCTACAACATCCCCAAGTACACTCATCTCGCGCTCGAGCCGGCGTTCTTGCAGCAGCTGACGGGACACGAGCGCATCATCGGAGTCAAAGATTCGTCGGGCGATCCGAAGAACCTGGCGGCATACCGGGAAGCGGTGCCGCAATGGACGGTGCTCGCGGGATCGGCGTCGCTGCTCTTCGCCGCGCTCGAGATGGGTTGTCAGGGTGGGGTCATCGGGGTTGCGTGCTTTGCGCCGAGTCTCTGCGTGCAGCTCGTGCGCGAGTTCGAGCAGGGGCATCGCGCCGCGGCGGGGCGGATCCAGGAACGCGTCACACCGCTCGACAAAGAGATCGTCGGCAAGCTCGGCCCCGCGGGCGTGAAAGCGGCAATGGACGCGGTGGGGTTATACGGTGGTCCCACGCGTCCGCCGCTCGCGCCCGTTTCAACCGCCGATCGCGAGCGCATTACGGCCCTCGTGCGCGGTGACTGATTACGGCGCGTTATTCCGCGAGCTGGCGATTCCACGGCTCGTAGGTTCAGTCAATCATGCCAAAGTTCGGGAGACTCTGAAGCGCGAGCTATCGGCGCGAGGCTTTCGTGTCGAGGAGCACGCCTTTGCGGGGCGGCCGTCCAAGGCACTGCTGGGTGCTCCGCGCCACATTCAAGGCATCAATCTCATCGCGATGCGTTCGCAGGTTGTGAAAACATGGCTCGTTGCTCACTATGACTCCAAAGGACAGCCGATCTCGATGGCTGTTCGATTATTGGGGTTCTTGGGGCTCGTGCTTGGGCTCGTCGGAGTATTGCTGGCGTCCCTGCCCGCGGCCGCGCTGCTGGTGATCAGCCTGGTTGTGGTCTTTCAGAATCGCGTGAACGACAACTCCCCTGGTGCGGTGGACAATGCGACCGCATTAATCGCGATCTTCATGACCCTCGATCAGCTGGCATCTTCATCCAGCGTCGGCGTGATTTTTCCCGACGGCGAAGAGCTCGGCCTTGTCGGTGCACGGGCGCTGGCCGCTGATCGCGCCGATCTCATTGCAGATGCCTCCGTGATCAATCTCGATGGCATCGATGACATCGGTCGGCCGGTTGCCTTTCTGCATCGAGCCGGGAGGACCAGTGTCGCCATCGCTGAGGCACTTCGGGCGGGGCGGTGGCGTTGGTTGCCGGTCGTCGTAGACGGTATTGCCTTAGCGCGGGTAGCACGCGAGTGTGTCACGATCCTGAAGGGAGATTGGCGCACCATGCGGGTCGTGCATCGTCCGGCGGACAACACAACTCGGGTCAGGTTGGACGGCGCCGCCACCGTCGCCGCGGCACTGGCGCGCGTGCTCCGCGCGGCATAGCTTCCCACAGAGGATACTCCAGAGCCCCCAGCGGGGGCTTTTTTATTTCCAGTGAGGAGAACCCTTCGTGTTCGGACCGAAGACGCAGTGTGTGGTCGTGGTCGGTGCCCAGTGGGGAGATGAGGGCAAAGGCAAAATCGTGGACGTCCTGGCCGAGCGCGCGGATCTCGTGGTGCGCTATCAGGGCGGCGCGAATGCAGGGCACACGGTGGACACGGGCGAGGGCAAGTCATTCGTCCTGCACCAGATCCCATCTGGAATTCTTCAGGGCGCGGTCTGCGTCGTCGGCAACGGCGTGGTGCTGGATCCCGAGCAGCTGTTCGCCGAGCTCGATGCGCTGGCGGCGCGCGGAGTCCGCACCGAGCACAAGCTGCACGTCTCGGAGCGCGCGCATCTCACGCTCCCCTATCACAAGCTGCTCGACCGCGCCCGTGAGAAGAAAGACCAGATCGGGACGACAGGGCGGGGCATCGGGCCGACGTATGAAGACAAGTACGGGCGCCGCGGCATGCGGGTCGGCGATCTGCGTAATCTCACGCGCGCTCAGGAGCAGGTCCGCGTCCGCGTGGAGGCGGCAAATCAGATGCTCGAGCTGCTCGCAGGCGGCTCGCGCGCCAGCGGCGAGCGGGCCAATGCTGAAGAGCACGTGCGTTTGCTCGAAAGACTGGCACCGCGACTATTGCCGTTGGCGGTCGATGCGGGTCGAGTGGTGTGGGAGGCGCTCGAGCGCGGAGAATCGGTGCTGCTCGAAGGCGCGCAGGGCGCGTTACTCGATGTCGACCACGGCACGTATCCCTACGTGACGTCGTCCAACACGACCGCGGGTGGCGCCGCTGTCGGCGTGGGAATCGGCCCCACCGCGATCGACGCCGTCCTCGGCGTGGTGAAGGCGTATACCACGCGGGTGGGCAACGGCCCCCTGCCCACCGAAGCGGCACCCGATGTGGCGCAGCGCATTCGCGAGCTGGGTGGCGAATTCGGCGCGACGACGGGACGGCCGCGGCGCTGCGGTTGGTTCGACGCGGTCGTCGTGCGGTACGCCGTTCGCGTGAACGGGTTGACGGGCTTGGCGGTCACGAAACTCGATGTGCTCGACACGTTCGCGGAGATCCCGGTGGGCGTCGGATATCGACTCGATGGCGAAACGATCGACAGCATGCCGGCGGACGTGGAGACGATCGGCAGAGTCCAGCCGATCTATGAAACGGTGCCGGGATGGCAAAAGCCTTTGACGGAGGTCCGTCGCCTGGCGGACTTGCCGCCCGCGGCGCGCGCGTATGTGGACCGGCTCCAGGATCTTGCCGGTGCGCCGATTCGCTACGTCAGCGTCGGGACGCGCCGAGATCAGATAATAGAGGTGTGAGCGGTTATTTTTGTACCGCATTCTGCATTCTCTATTGCAGAAGGCGGTACAGTAATTCTCCTAGGTCACCGTGACACTAATTGATGTGACAGCCCTTACAACTCGGCACCGTTCTTGCTACCCAGGCGCGCAGAATCTCTGCAAAGGGCAAACCGCCGGTGACGGCGGGGCGCAAAGCCAAGGGGTCTCGGCCGTACAGAGATAGCCCGGCTGCCAGAGTCACCCAGGCGCCCGCCCGATTTGCGAGAAGGAGTTCGCTTAGCTCACATCGGGTTCTAGGGCGCACGGTGTGCGGCAGGCGATCACCCCCTGGGGCAACTCAGGGGGTTTCTCGTTTCTGTTATGTTGGCCTCCAGATGCCGCCCGTTGTCCTCGTTGCTCCAGCCGCCTTCAAAGGCACCCTTGGTCCTCGTCAGGTCGCAGAGGCGCTCGCGATTGGCGTGCGCCGCGCGCTGCCAGGCGCCTCCGTGCTCGAGTGTCCGGTCGCTGACGGCGGCAACGGTCTGCTCGACGTGGTGCTGCCGGCGGGCGCGCTGCGTGAGCGGCTTCCGGTCACCGGTCCGATCGGCGAGCCGGTCTCTGCCGAACTGGGATGGATCGACGGCGAAACGGCAATCATCGAGAGCGCCTCCGCGTGCGGCCTGGCGCTGGTCGAGCCGGAAGATCGCGATCCGTTGCGTACCACCACCCGCGGCGTCGGCGAGCTGATTTGGACGGCGGTCGATCGTGGCGCCAAGTCGGTCGTCGTTGGACTCGGCGGCACGGCGACTGTCGATGGCGGCACAGGCGCGGCGCGCGGGCTCGGGTGGACATTCGAAAACGCCGAAGGCCAGTCGCTACCGGAGGGCGGTGGAGCGCTCGCGGAGCTCGCTGCATTCGCTTCGGGCTGGGGACTCGCGGCCCGCGTGGTCGCGCTCGCCGACGTCGCGACGCCACTGCTCGGCCCCGAGGGTGCCGCTCCCGTTTTCGGGCCGCAGAAAGGTGCCCGTCCGGAGGAGATTCCGCAGCTGGCCGACGGACTCGCGCGTCTGGCGGCGCTCTGGAGCGATGCGGGGCGGCCAGATCTCGGCTCCATGCCCATGGGCGGTGCGGCCGGCGGGCTGGGTGCTGGCCTCGTTTTTTTCGCGAAAGCCGAGCTCGCGGCCGGCGCGGAATGGGTTCTCGAGCGCGCCGGTTTCGACGCGGCGCTGGCCAAGGCGGACCTCGTCATCACCGCGGAAGGGGTCTTCGACCGGACGTCGCTCGTTGGAAAGGCGCCTGGAGAGGTCGTGCGGCGGGCTCAAGCAGCAAAGAAGAAGGTGGCAGTGGTCGCGGGCCGGGTGGAAGGCATGGTGGGGGTGCACACCGTCGGTGGCGACGGCGCCGGACGGATGCTGGACGGCCCAGCGCTTGCCCAGATGGCGGAACAGGTCGCGCGCGAGGCCCTCCACATTTAACTTCCGGCTTCCTTATGTCCCCCGCCCCCGTAACTGCCGATAAAATCATGGATAAGCTCGTGTCGCTGGCCAAGCGGCGCGGCTTCGTATTTCAATCCTCCGAGATCTACGGCGGCCTCGGCTCGGTCTGGGACTACGGTCCGCTGGGCGTCGAGCTCAAGAAGAACATCAAGGAGCGCTGGTGGCGGTCGATGGTCCACGAGCGCGAGGATATCGAGGGCCTGGACGCGGCCATCCTGATGCATCCCAAGGTATGGGAGGCGTCGGGTCACGTCGCCGGATTCACCGATCCACTCGTCGACTGTAAGAAGTGCAAGAATCGCTTTCGCGCGGACGATCCCAGGATCAAAGGCACGCCCGGCCAACCCGACGCGCAATGTCCCGTCTGCGGCAGCAAGGGCACGCTCACGGCGCCGCGGCAGTTCAACCTGATGTTCAAGACCTTCATGGGTCCGGTCGAGGAACAAGCCGCAGTCATCTATCTGCGGCCTGAAACGGCGCAGGGGATCTACGTGAACTATCTGAACGTACTGCAGTCGTCACGACAGAAGATCCCCTTTGGCATTGCGCAGATCGGAAAAGCGTTCCGCAACGAAATCACGCCCGGCAACTTCATTTTCCGGACGCGCGAATTCGAGCAAATGGAGATGCAGTTTTTCGTGAAGCCCGGCACCGAGAACGAGTGGTTCGAGTTCTGGCGCTCCGAGCGCATGAAGTGGGTGGAAGGGTTGGGCATCCGCTCCGACAAGCTGCGCTGGCATCAGCACGACACGGATGAGCTCGCGCACTACGCCAAGGACGCCTACGACATTCAGTACGAGTTTCCGTTCGGGTGGCAGGAGTTCGAGGGCATTCACAACCGCACGGACTTCGATCTCTCGAATCACCAGAAATACGCGGGGAAGAAACTCGACTACTTGGACCCCAAGACGAACGAACGATTCATTCCGTATGTCGTCGAGACTTCCGCGGGCGCGGATCGCACGACGCTCGTCGTGCTGTGCGATGCCTATCGAGAGGAAGAAGTCGGCGGCGCGGAAGCAGCAGAGGGTAGCGAGCAGCGGGTGGTGTTGAAGCTCAAGCCATCGCTTGCGCCACTCAAAGCGGCGGTCTTTCCGCTCGTCAACAAGGACGGCATGCCCGAATTGGCACACCGCATCTATGACGATCTGCGCCGGCACTTCAACGTGTTCTACGACGACGGTGGCTCGATCGGGCGGCGCTACCGCCGGCAAGACGAAGCGGGCACGCCGTTCGGCATCACGATCGACGGCCAGACGACACAGGATCAAACGGTGACGGTCCGCGACCGCGACACGCTGAAGCAGGACCGCGTCGCCGCCGCTCAGCTGGTCGACTATCTCACGCAAAAGCTCGCGGGTTGAGTAAGCGCGTACTCGTCGAGACAGGCGATTTGTTTTTCCGCGGCAAGATCCAGGAGATCGTGCGCGCGAGCGGCAGCGCAATCACTCGCGACGAGCCCTGCGATCTCGTGGTCGTCGAACTAGGAAAAGCAGGCGTACAAGACCGGATCCGCGGCTTGGTGGAGCGCGGAGTCGCGGTGCTCGCGTTCGGCTCTCATCTCAATGCCGAGCAGCTGCGCGATGCGAGGACTGCCGGAGCGCGCGCCGTGCCGAATTCCGAGATCGAATCGGCACTCCGCGCGCACCTGGAATCCTAGGAGCCCCTCCGGTCCCACGAAGGGCGTTCTATCTTCCAGCATATGCCCGGCATGACTTCCGATCGTAAACGCGTCGATGTCCTGGTGCTCGGGGCCGGTGCCGCCGGCCTCGCGGCCGCGCGGGATCTGTCACAAGCGGGCCTCCGCGTCACCGTCATCGAAGCGCGGCCGCGCATCGGCGGTCGGATTCTCACACGTCATGATCCCAGAGTGCCGGTGCCCCTCGAGCTCGGCGCCGAGTTCGTGCACGGCGAAGCGCGCGAGACGCTCGCGATCGCGCGGGCGGCGGGACTCGGCATCCTCGAGCTTCCCGACCTGCACGAGCTCGTGGCTGGAGGACGGTTCAAGCCGCTGCCCGATTTTTGGGGAGTCGTCGACAGTATGAATCGCGACCTGGTCCGCCGGATCGCGAAGCGCGGCAAAGATTTCCCCGTCAGCGAATACCTCGACTCGGCGCGACTCCCGCCGCTCCGACGTTCCATGCTCAAGAGCTTCGTCGAAGGGTGGTACGCCGCGCATCCGGAGCGGCTGAGCGCGCAGTCGCTTGCGGACGAGGCCTCCGACGGGGGCGGGGGGGCTGGCGAAGAGGAAATTCGCGCAGACAAGCAATTCCGGATCGCGAATGGCAACGACGCGCTGATGCAATGGCTGCGCGATGGCCTCGATCCCGACCGAACGCAGCTCCGCTTGAGCACGGTCGCGCACGTCGTCGCGTGGAAACGAGGCAATGTCAGCGTTGAATGTCATGCGGGCGACGGTGCTCCGCTCGAGGTCTCGCAGGCGCGCGCCGCGGTCGTGACGCTCCCCGTCGCGGTGCTCAAGGCGGGCGCGCTCCGATTCGCGCCCGCGATACCCGCGAAACAACGGGCGCTCGCAGGTCTCGAGGTCGGACACGTTTTCAAAATCGTACTGCGGTTCCGCGAAGCGTTTTGGGACGCGCCCGAGTTTCTCAAAGAGCGGCGGGGGAACGGTGACTCCGCCGGCAAGGGCTTGAACTTCCTGCACGCCGCCGGAGTCGAGATACCGACGTGGTGGAGTTCGCTGCCGGTGCGAGCGCCCCTGCTCACCGGTTGGGTGGGCGGCGTGGTCGCCGAAACCTTGCTCGCCGAGGAGCCATTGTCCCGGCTGGAGCGCAGCCTGGTGGCGTTGTCCGAGGTACTCGCCGTGCCCAGGCGCGAGCTGGAAGAGCAGCTCGATGCGTGGGCCAGTCATGATTGGCGTGCGGATCCGTTTTCGCGCGGGGCATACAGCTACATCGGTGTCGGCGGCAACGGCGCGCCACGCGCATTAACGCGACCGGTCGAAGGAACGCTGTTCTTTGCCGGCGAAGCGACGAACGCCGATGAAATCGGAACTGTTGCCGGAGCGTTGTCGAGCGGTCGTCGCGCCGCACGAGAGGTGCTGCGCGCACGGCGCTGAGTACTCGCTCGGCCGTATGGCTACGCGTCATTGCCGTCTTCAAGCTGGTCAAGGCGGTCTTGTGCATAGCGGTCGCGTTCGGCGCGCTGAAAATGCTGCAGCCCGGGCTCGCCCAACGCGCGCGGCGGACGATCGAAGCACTCGCGACCCACTTTGATCGCCGCTGGGCCGACCGTGTGATCGCCTGGTTGAGCAGCCAGCCGGCCAACCATCTTCACGTCATCGCGATCGTTGCGTTCCTCTACGCCGCCTTGTTCGTGACGGAGGGGTTGGGTCTGTGGGAGGAGAAGCGGTGGGCGGAGTATCTCACGGTGATCGCTACCCTCTCCTTCGTGCCGTTCGAGATCTATGAGCTCATCCGCCGGCAATCCGCGCTGCGCATCGCGGCACTCGTCATCAATGTGGTGATCGTCGTCTACCTGATTCAGCAGTTGCGGCATTCCAACCGAAGCGAAGCCGCAGCACATTCCTGAAATGGACCGCGATCGCGAGCCCGCGCGGCCGGACAAACACTGGCCCGAGGCTCCCGAATAAGCGCGTGCCTCTCAGGACAAGATCGCCACTCGCTGAATTAGGCGCACTGTCTATCTTCCTTCTCATGCGTCTCATAATCACGCCGCTGCTGTTGCTGGGAGGATTCATCGCCGCATCGACGCCTCCTCCGAGCTACCGCATCCTGGTGGCAAGCGAGTCGGGCGACATCGTCACGCAGCTCGTGTGGGACGGTACGGCGCTGAGTGTCGCCAAGGTCGTGCCGGTCGGCATCATGCCCGCAGACATCGACGGACCGCACAACGTCACAGTCGCGCCCGACGGCTCCGCCTGGTACGTCACGATCGCGCACGGCACGCCCTACGGATCGCTGTGGAAGATGAGTGCAGCCACCGATTCGCTGCTGGGCCGTGCTCAGGTCGAGATGTTTCCAACCACGATCTCCGTGACGCCGGATGGGGGGCTCGCCTTCGTCGCGAATTCCGATTTTCACGGCGATCATCCTCGCGTCAACGTGGTCTCGATCATTCAGACCGCGACGATGACGCCGCTCACCAACCTGCGCGCCTGCGACATGCCGCACGGCGTCAAAGTCAATCACGCCGGGTCGTTTGTGTATGTCTCGTGCATGAACTCCGATGAGATTCTCGAGATCGATCGCCAATCCTTGCGCATCACGCGCCGGCACAAGACCGGAACGGGCATGGCGATGGGAGGGGGAGGGCCGATGTCGATGCACACCGCCGGTCCTACAACGGCAACGGCGGGAGCTGCGCACGACTGCTCACCGACGTTCGTGTCCGTCTCACCCGATGATCGGCGTCTCTACGTCGCCTGCAATCACGGTAATACCCTTCAGGTGCTCGACGCCGCATCGCTCCAGCTCGTGAAAGAGATTCCGGTGGGCGCTGGGGCGTACAACGTCGAGCCGTCGGCGGATGACCGTTGGGTCATCGTGACGAACAAAAAAGCGCAAAGCATCTCACTCGTCGACGCGCAAAACTTGACGGAAGTCGCCAAGATCCCAACGTCGAAATCGCTGCCGCACGGCATCGCATACGCTCCGGACGGCCGCTGGGCGTTCATCTCGCAGGAGAGTGTCGGAGCGGACCCGGGCGCGGTGGACGTCATCGATCTCACGACGCGTGCCCGCGTCGCGACGATCGCGGTGCCGCGGCAGCCCACGGGCATCACCATTCTCCGGACCCCATGATTCACACCACGACGGTGACTCTGGCGCCGGCCGACATCCTCGCCCGCGCGCAGCAGTTCTTCGCCGAGCGCGTGCCTCATGCGGCAGCGTTCCTGGAGAAGAGCGGGCCGACCTTTTTGGCATTGCGGGGCCAGGGTGGGGAGGAAGTCGTCTTCAGCGCGTGGACCGACAGCGAGAACGGCGTGACACGGGTGCGCGCGTCGACGCTGTTCTTCGATCAGGCCATCGATCGCTTCTTCTCCACGCTGCCGCTCGCGTCCCAGGTTGAAGTTGCATGACGACTCCCTCAGTCGACGGGCGGTATGCCGTGCGGGTGATGGTGACTCCGGTATGGGACAATCTTCCGATCCATGTCGACGAGGCCACCACGATCGCTCAGCTCAAGCGCGATGCGTTACGCGCCGCGCTCAAGCGCTCCGACGTCAACGAGCAGGAGTACGTCGTCAAGTTCCGGGGCGCCGCCGTGCTCGACGAATCTCTGACGCTGCGCGCCCTCGGCGCGGGCCCTAACGCTCCCTTCATCGTGCTGCCCGCGCGGCGGCAACCAGTGCGATGACGTCGCACGCCTTCAGCCGGGCCGTCACGATTTTCGCGATCGGGTTTCTGCTGCTCGATGCTGCCCTGTTCGCGCTGGTGAGCCGGTTCGTCTGGGCAGCCGGCTGCGGCGTCGCCGCGGTGCTCGTGGTGTACGGCTGGCGCCGGTACGCCCGCGCGATGGCGGAGCTCGCGCAAGCTCGGAAAGAGATGAAGCTCGAAGCGGAGTCCCTGCGCGAGCTGCTGGAAACCCACCGCCGTAAGTAGTGTCGACATCAGTAGTCTGGAATCCCGCCTGCCGGCTCCACTACCCAGGCGCAGGCCACCCCGACCGTCCACAACGATTCGAAGTAGTGCTCGAAGCGCTGCGCCGTCCCGAGTTCGCTTCCCTCATTGAGTGGGTCGAAGGCCCGCCCGCGACGCGGGAAGCGATCGAGCGCGTGCATCCCGCTGCGTACATCGACCTGCTCGTGGCCATGGACGCCCGCGGTGGGGGCGCACTCGATGCCGACACGTTTCTCGGGCCGCGGAGCTGGGAGAGCGTGCTGGCGTCGGCGGGCGTCGCGGTCGCCGCAGTCGCGCAGAGCATGCGGTCACGGGGCGGTACCGCATTCGCCATCACGCGTCCGCCCGGGCATCACGCCCTCGCGGCGCGCGCGATGGGGTTCTGTTTCCTGAATAACGTCGTGATCGCCGCCCGTCACGCGCAGTCGTTGGGATGCGCGCGCGTCCTCATCGCCGATTGGGATGTGCATCACGGCAACGGCACGCAGGCGCTCGTGGAGCGCGATCCGTCCATCCGCTTCGTCTCGATGCATCAGTATCCGTGGTATCCGGGAACAGGCGCCGCCGCCGAGCGCGGCGCCGGCAACGTGTTCAACATTCCGCGACCCGGTGGACTGCCGCGCGCCATCTACGCGCACGATTTCCTCGCCGGCGTCGATGCCGCGCTCAAGGACTGGGAACCGGATGCGCTGCTGATCTCCGCCGGTTTCGACTCGCTCGCCGGCGATCCGCTCGGAGAATTCACACTCGAGCCCGGCGACATCGCGGACTGGACAGCGGCATTGCGCGAGCGTATGGGCTCGCGTCCGATCATCGGCGTGTTGGAGGGCGGCTATCGCCTGGATCTGCTCGCGGCGGGCAGCAGCGCTTTCGTACGCGCGCTATCTTGAAGATGTGACACTCAAGCTCCACGTCGAGCAGTGCTCCATCACGACTCGACACCCCTTCGTCATCGCTCGTGGCTCGACCAACGGCTACCAGCGCGCCTGGGTGCGGATCACGGACGGTGATGGGCAGGAAGGCTGGGGCGAGGCCGATCCGTCGTCTTTCTATGGTGAGAGTCTGGACACGGTGCTCGCGGCGTTCGACCGGCTCGCCTCGCACCTGCCGCGCGATCCGTTCGACCTCGAAGCGGCCGAAGCCCGTTGGGCGCAGGTCGTTCCCAAGAACTGGGCCGCTCGCGCCGCGCTCTCCGCCGCGTTGCACGACCTCGTCGGGAAAGCGCTGCGCCAGCCCCTGTGGCGCCTCTGGGGACTCGATCCGAAGAAAGCGCCGCTCTCTTCGTTCACAATCGGCCTCGATTCACCGGAGAAGATGCGGGCCAAGGTCCGCGAGGCCGAGGCCTATCCAATTCTCAAAATCAAACTCGGCACGGATCACGACGAGGAAATCCTGCGCACGATCCGCGACGCGACCGACAAGCCGATACGTGTAGATGCCAACGCGGGCTGGAGCCTAGCCCGCGCCAAGCAGATGGTTCCGGTGCTCGTCGACTATGGCGTCGAGTTTCTCGAGCAGCCCCTCGTGCCGGACGATCTCGACGGGCTCGCAGAAGTGCGGCGCGTGGCGGCGGCGAAGCACCTTCCTGTGATCGTCGACGAGAGCTGTCTCGTTGCGGCCGACATTCCGCGCCTCGCCGGCAAGGTCGACGGCATCAACATCAAGCTTGCCAAGTGCGGATCGCTGCGTGAGGCGCTGCGTATGATCGCGACCGCGCGCGCACACGGGATGCTCGTGATGGTCGGTTGCATGATCGAGACGTCGCTGGGCATCACCGCGGCGGCGCACTTCACGCCGCTCGTCGACGCCGCCGACCTCGATGGCGCGGCGTTGACGGTCGACGATCCGTTCACCGGCGCGACCATCGACAACGGGCAGATTCGTCTCCCCACGGAGCCTGGTCTCGGCGTCCGCAAGCGATGACCGCCCCGGCCGGGCGAGGAGGGGCGGGGGGGGCGGAAGGGCGCTATGCCGCGGTGGTGCTGCCGGTCCCGGTAAACCGTTCTTACATCTACGAAGTCCCTGATGCGCTCGCAGAGCGGGTCGTTCCCGGCGCGCGCGTCGTCGTCCCCCTGCGCCGTCGCAGCATCATCGGCATTGTGACAGCCGCCGTCAGTCAGCTGCCGTCAGCCGTCGACAATATCAAACGCATTTCTGCCGCACCCGACGATCAGCCGGCGCTCTCCCCGGCGTTGCTGGAGCTAGGGCGTTGGCTGTCTGACTACTATGGCGCGCCACTCGGACTCGCCCTGCGCGCGATCCTGCCCGGCCCTCTCTGGAGTGTTGCTAGGCCGGCCGGACCGGCACCCGGCGCCGAGCGGCTGTTGGTGTTGACGCGCAACGGGATGGATTCGCTGCTCGAGCGGGAGCGGCGTTTCAAGCGTGCGCCGCAGCGGCGAGCGGTTTATGAGACCGTGGAGGCACTTGGGGGCAGCGCGCCGGTCTCCCACCTGGTGAAGCAGTTGCGACTGTCCAGGAATTCCCTCGAGGGACTGGTGCGACAGGGCCTTGCTCGCATCGAGCATGTCCCTGAGATGCGCGATCCCTTTGCCGGCATGTCCTCGCCGCCGCCGCCGACGCTGACTGAAGACCAACGCAATGTCGTCGCGGGTATCGAGTCCACGCCGGTCAGCATGCCGGTGCTGCTAAACGGCGTCACGGGCTCGGGCAAGACGCTCGTGTATTTGGAAATTCTGCGCGGGGTCGTGGCGTCCGGTCGGGGCGCCATCCTGCTCGTGCCGGAGATCGCGCTCACGCCGCAGACTGTAGCCCGTGTGCGTGGCGTGTTCGGCGATCATGTGGCCGTGCTGCATTCGGGTTTGTCCGACGGTGAGCGCGCCGATGCGTGGCGCGCGCTGCGGCGCGGTGAACGCCGCGTCGCCGTCGGCCCCAGATCTGCCGTCTTTGCGCCGGTGCAGCGACTCGGCGCCATCGTCGTCGATGAAGAGCATGAGCCCAGTTACAAACAGGGCTCCGTCCCGAGGTATCACGCGCGCGACGCGGCGGCCGTTCGCGCTCAGCTCGAGGGTGCGCGGCTGATCCTCGGCAGCGCGACGCCTTCACTGGAGACCCTCGATCAGGCAGCGCAGGGTCGAGTCAGCACCTTCGCGTTGCCCGACCGGGTCGGCGCGCGGCCCCTGCCGCCGGTGGAGATCATCGATCTGCGCAGTGCCCCTCGTGTCGAGGCCACGGCGACGATCCCCTGGAGCGACGCGCTGGATAGCGCGGTCGCGGGTGCGCTCGAGCGCCAGGAGCAGGTCATTTTGCTGCTCAACCGGCGCGGCTTTGCCACGTTCGTGCAGTGTCCGGCGTGCGGCAATGTGCCCGGCTGTCCGCAGTGCGCGATCGCGCTAACGGTCCATCAGACGCCGCCCGCTCTCCGCTGTCACTACTGCGGGCACGAGGAGCCGATCCCTGCAACGTGCGTCGTCTGCGGTCACCTCACGCAGCGGCTGCGCGGGCTCGGCACCCAGCAGCTCGAGCACTTCCTCGGTGAGCGATTTGGGCGCGCACGCATCGCGCGGATGGATCTGGACACGACGACGAGCAAGTGGGCTCATCATCACATCCTGGAGCGCGTGGCGAGCGGCGCGGTGGACATCCTGCTGGGCACCCAGATGATCGCGAAGGGACTGGACTTTCCCAACGTCACCGTCGTCGGCGTCGTGGACGCCGACACGGGCCTGCACTTTCCCGATTTTCGCGCGGGGGAGCGCACGTTTCAGCTTGTGGCGCAAGTCGCCGGCCGCGCTGGCCGGGGACCGCACGGGGGGCGCGTATTTGTGCAGACGCGGGCGCCCGACCATCACGCGATTCGCGCCGCCGCGGCGCACTCGGTCGCGCAATTCGCGGCGGCCGAGCTGCCGCTGCGCTCGCCGCCCAATCCTCCCTATCCGCCGCACACCGGCCTCGTGCGGTTCGTGGTCTCGGGGACCGATCACGCCTGGACTGCCGATCTCGCCGAGCGTGTGGCGGCGTGGCTGCGGCGCGCGTCGAGCGCGCGGCTCGACGGGTTGCTGACCGTGCTGGGACCGGCGCCGTGCCCGCTGATGCGCCTCAAGGGCAAGTGGCGGTGGCATGTGTTGACGAAGGCGGCGGAGCCGCGCGTGCTCGGCCGCGTGGTGCGCGCGTGGCGCGCGAAGTCGCATCGCGCGGTGATGGTGGACCGCGACCCCGTCTCACTCTTGTGAATGGTCTTTGATTTCTGGTATTTTGACTCCCCTGTGAATCGTCCCCGGTTTCAGTACCGACCACCCAACTTTTCCGCGCCGCCGCTGTCGGGCGCGCCCGAAGCGCGATTCACGCCCGCACCGGCTGACGGGGTCCTTCCCGACGGTTTTTTTTCGACCACGAACCTGCCGACCTACGTGAAGCTGCCCCCTCCCACCGGCTGGCGCCGTCCGCGCCTGCCGCGGATGGATTGCGTGATCGTGCAAGCCGGTCCCGACGACTTGGTCGTCAGCGAGCCGCGTCGCGTGCGGCGCGGAGACAACGTTGCGGTCGGAGCGGCCGAAGACGGCAGCGAGGGGATCTTCGTTCACGTCGAGGGTTTCCTCGGCGGCACACACAGCCCGAACGAGTTCCGGTTCATGGCGGCGGAAGTGTCGCGCGAGCGACCGGTGGACTACGGCGTGTTGGCTCAGCTGCTCGGCGAAGAGAAGGAACGCGGCGGCAAGATGCTGTGGGTCATCGGTCCCGCTTTGGTCCATGCACGAGCGCGCGAGGACATGATCTGGTTCATCGAGAACGGCTACGTGAGTGTCCTGTTCGGCGGGAACGCGGTCGCCGTGCACGATCTCGAGGCCGCGATCTTCGGCACGACGCTCGGGATGTCCAGCTCCGGCGAAAGCGTCGAAGGCGGTCATGGACTCCACATGCGGGCCATCAACGCGATCCGGCGCGCCGGCTCGATCGAAAAGGCCGTCGGGCAGGGGATCGCGACGAGCGGGATCATGCACGCACTGGTCACGCACCGCATTCCGTACGTGCTCGCCGGCTCGATCCGCGACGACGGCCCGTTGCCCGACGTGATTCCGGATACGCTCGCCGCGCAGGACGCGATGCGCTCCTATACGGCGGTCGCCACGTTCGCGGTGTTCGTGGCGACGGCGCTGCACGCGATTGCCGTCGGCAACATGCTGCCCGCATTCGTGGACTCCAGAGTCACCGAAGACATTCGGCCCCTCACCACGATCTGTGTGGATCAGACCGAGTTCGTGGTCACGAAGCTGCGTGACCGCGGGACGCATCAGGCGTACGGCGTCGTCACCAATGCGCAGGACTTCATGCACGTCCTGCGTTTCTACGTGGAGCGATGGCAGCAAGCGAACCAACCGGTTCGGACGCCGGCGCCCTCTTCCCGCTAGCCCCTTCGGCTCCGGGCCAGGGGGCGGGCTGGGCCAAACTCGCCGCCGCCGTCGAGGCTCACGTGCCGCCCGGGGAAATTGAGACCATCTATGTCTTCCGCCCCATCAAGCGAGAAGGCAAGGAATGGGGCACGGCGGTGGTGACACGCAAAGCAGCAGACGGCCGCTTGCGTGTCTACACGGCGAAATACATGCTCATCGTCCGCGGCAAAGAGCGCGGGCAGTCGAAAATCGAAGTCGCGGAGGTAGGGCTCAGTCCCGCGGAAGTGCTCGCGCAGGTGATGCAGGCAACGGTGGACCGCGGTGGCGACACGGAGCCGCCGGTCGAACTTGGTCCCTCGGCTTGGTACGAAGGAGGAGGTCATTCAGGTTGATCGACGCACGCATGTTCATCCCGACCAAGGCCTTTCTCACCAAGGGCGTGGGCCGGCACAAGGAAAAACTCACGAGCTTCGAGATGGCGCTGCGGGATGCGCATCTCGCGAACTTCAACCTCGTTCGGGTGAGCTCGATTTTCCCTCCGCACTGCGAGCTGGTGGATCGGGAAGAAGGCATGAGCATGCTGCGGCCTGGTCAGGTGGTGTTCGCCGTGATCGCCGAGTCGGCGACGAACGAGCCCAGCCGTCTCGTCGCGGCGTCGATCGGCGTCGCCATGCCGGCGGATCCTTCTCACCATGGCTACATCTCCGAACATCACAGCTACGGCCAGAGCGAAAGTGTCTCCGGCGAGTACGCCGAAGATCTGGCGGCGTCGATGCTCGCAACCGTGTTGGGCGTGCCCTTCGAGGCGGACAAGGCGTGGGACGAGCGCCGCGAGCAGTGGCTCTTGTCCGGCGAAATCGTGCGCACGATGAACGTCACCTCGACCGCCGAATGTGGAGCGGACGGGCGTTGGACGACGGTCGTCTCCGCGGTCGCGTTCTGCGGCTAGTGTGAGGGACCCGGAGGTCTCGCTCGTCGTCGCGTTCGCGGCCGGGCTCCTCAGCTTTCTTTCCCCCTGCGTCCTGCCCCTGATCCCCAGCTACGTCGGCTTCCTCACCGGGATGTCGGTCGAGGAAGTGGAGCAGCGGCGCGGCACGGCGGTGCTGCACGGTCTCTGGTTCGTCGCCGGCTTCACGCTCGTGTTCGTCATCCTCGGAGCCGCTGCCTCCGCACTCGGTGCGTTGCTGCGCGACTATCAGCAATGGCTCGGCCGCGCGGGCGGCGTGCTGCTGATCCTATTCGGCCTGTATCTGCTCGGTGTGTTGCGGCCGGCGTTTCTGATGCGCGAGCGGCGGATCGAGCTGGCGCGCAAGCCGATCGGGTACGTCGGCTCCGGTGTCGTGGGCTTCACCTTCGGCGCCGCGTGGACACCCTGCATCGGCCCGATTCTCGGCGGCATTCTGACGCTCGCAGCCACGCAAACCGGGCTCGCGCGGGGAGTGCTGTTGCTGGCGGTCTACGCCGCGGGGCTGGCGGTGCCGTTTCTCCTCACCGCGCTGGCGCTCGATCGCTTCCTCATCTGGTTTCAGCGCTTTCGACCGTACATAATGTGGGTGGATCGGATTGCGGGTGTGCTGCTCATCGTGCTTGGTATCTTGCTGGTGACGGACAACTTCACAGTACTCGCGGGTTACCTGCAGGGCCTGACGCCCGATTCGCTGCGGCGGCGGCTCTAGAACCTGATACGCGGACGCGGGTACCCTGTCAGTCGCGCCCAAGCTCCTACAGAGAGGACTCCTATGAATCGCATTCTCGCCCTGGCGACTGCCGCCGCTCTCGCTTTGACCGCGTGTCGAAAGAGCGGGCAGTCGGGGAGCCAGTCCACCGACTCGACCGCGCGCAACCTGACGCTCGCGCCCGCCGAGTCCACGACACAGATGCGCGACGTACCGGAGCCCCAACCGATGCGTACTCCCGTGAACCGCCCGCGGCGCCCAACCAATCCTCCGCCCGTGCCTCAGACGGCTCCCGCGCGTCCAAGGACGATGCACTTGAGCGCCGGCACGACGATCGATATGGCCGCGACGGATACGATTTCATCGCGCACAGCGCAGGCTGGGCAGCCCTTTACGGCTCGAGTCGTCGATGATGTGAAAAATGCCGCTGGTCAAGTCGTCATTCCTGCCGGATCCACCGTGAACGGCACCATCGCCGCCGTCAAACCCGCACCGAATCCGCATACGCCCGGCACATTGACACTTTCCGTTACGAGCCTCAGTGTACGTGGCCACACGTATCCCATCGAGGGCACGATTGATTCCCTCGAGACGATCCACAAGGGTCGCGGCGTTACGACTGGTGACGCTGCCAAGGTAGGGGCGGGCGCCGTTGCCGGCGCGCTGCTAGGTCGAGTGCTCGGCGGCAACAAGAAGGGCACGATCATCGGCGGCATCGTGGGCGGTGCTGCGGGCGCCGCTGTCGCGCATGAGACCAAGGATTCGGACATCGTCCTACCAGCAGGGGCGCATATCATCATGCGGCTGACGAAGGAACTCGCGGTATCGGCATCGTAGCGCGGTGATCCGCACCAAGCTGTCCACGATGATGTTCCTCCAGTTTTTCATCTGGGGGGCTTGGTACACATCCATAGCCGTGTACATGACGAATCACGGCATGACGACGCTGACGCATTGGCCGTACACGGTGAACCCCGTGGCGGCCATTGCCGCGCCGTTCTTCCTCGGGCTCGTGGCAGACCGCTATTTCGCGACGGAAAAAGTCCTCGGCATCCTGCACGTGCTGGGCGGCCTGATTCTCTTCGCCGTCCCGGGCTTCACCGGTTCCCCCACGACGTTCATTCTGTTGCTGCTCCTCTATAACCTGTGTTACATGCCGACGCTGGGCCTCGCGAACAGTCTGGCGTTCCACCATATCCAGTCACAAGAGCAGCAGTTTCCGTTGATTCGCGTCTTCGGGACCGTCGGCTGGATTGTGGCAGGGTTGTTCATCAGTCTGTTCCTGGGGAAGGTGACTGGCGTGGTCCCGGAGCAGACCGCCATGCCGCTGTACACGGCAGCGACTGCCAGCGTATTGCTCGGCGTCTTCAGCTTCACGCTGCCGCACACGCCGCCACCGGGGAGAGGGCAACCCGTCTCGTTGCGCAGCATCGCGGGGCTCGATGCGTTTGCGCAGATCGGCGACCGGCCGTTTTACATCTTCATCACGGCCTCGCTGCTGCTCTGCATCCCACTCGCGGTCTACTACAACTTCACGCAGCTCTTCCTGGGTGCCGCCGGTGTAAAGCGCATCGCGGCGACTCAGACGCTCGGGCAGATGTCCGAGACCATCTTTATGCTGCTGATGCCGATGCTCTTCCTGCGGCTCGGCGTGAAGAAAATGCTGATTATGGGGATGGGCGCGTGGGTGCTGCGCTATGCACTCTTTGCGATCGCGGCCCCCAGCGGCGTCTTCTGGCTCATCGCGCTGGGCATCCTGCTTCATGGTCCATGCTACGACTTCTTTTTCGTGACCGGCCAGATCTACGTCGATAAGAAGTCGACGCCGGCGGTCCGCGGCCAGGCGCAGGGCTTCCTCGTGCTGGTGACGTATGGCGTTGGGATGCTTATTGGCGCGCAGATCGCCGGGAACGTCTACGACCGCTTCCTGGCCGGCGCAACCGGGGGGGCTCTGACGCTCGATCAGTGGCGCAGCTTCTGGATCTTGCCGGCGGCCTTTGCGGCAGCGGTGCTCTTGTTCTTCGCCGCATTCTTCAAGGCGCCCGCCAGGGAAGACGCCCCGCAGGGGGAGCTTACTCGCTAAGCTCTCGAATCCAAATGTTGCGGTAGCGCACCGGGTTGCCGTGATCCTGCAACTTCAGCGGCAGCTTGTCAGGATGAGCGCGATACGGTGGTCGAGCCTTGTTCGCGGTGGGCCCGACCAACTCGAAGTTATCCTGAATCAGTACCCCATTCAAAAACACCGTCATGTGTGCCGGCCGCTCGAGTGAGCCGTCGGCTTTGAAGTGTGGCCGGCGGAACACGATGTCGTACGCCTGCCATCGGCCGGGCGGCCGCGTGGCGTTGACGAGCGGCGGATTCTCGCCGTAGATCGCGCCCGCCAGGCCATCAGGATAGGTGTCGTTCTGATAGGAGTCGAGCACCTGGAGCTCGTACATCCCCATCAAGAAGACGCCGCTGTTCCCGCGCTCCTGGCCTTCCCCTTTCACGACCGCCGGCGTGGCCCACTCGATGTGCAGCTGCACATCGCCGAAGCCACGTGCCGAGACGAGCATCCCTGTGCCAGGCTTTACCTCGACGTAGCCTTCCTGCACGATCCATTTCGCGGCGCCGCTGTCATCGGCGCGCCACTGCGAGAGATTCGAGCCGTCAAATAGGACGATCGCATCCTTGGGCGCTGGGGCGGGCGGCCGTTCGGGACCGGGATCGACGACGGGGGGCCGCGGGCGATCCATGGAGTGCTGCGGCCACTGCTGGGGCGCTTGTGCCATCGCGAGCAAAGCTAACGCGCCGATCATGGTTTCCACGTTCCTTTCGCGACCGCGGGCACGAAGGTATCGATTCCGGGGGCAGGGAAGTCGATCGTCCGACCTTGCTCCGCGCTCATGTAGGCGGTCATCAGAACCTTCACGACCTGAAGCCCATCGTCGAATGTGAGGGCGGGCTTCTGTTTATTGAGGAATGCCTGGACGAAATGTCGATCCTCGGCTTCATAGCCGTACGCCGCCGCTTCGTTCGCGACCACAGGCATCTGCCCCACCTCGGCGTTCTGCTTTTCGACCAGGTCCTCGCCCGCTTTCCCCTGTACCTCGCGGCTGAAGAACAGCTTGAGCCCCGAGTCGAGCGAATTCCACGAAAGCGAGTATTCGGGGCCCAGTAATTCGGCCGACAACCGCAGCCCCGCGCCAACAAAGCTCCATGATGTGGTCGCTTCGCCGAGGACGCGATATCCGTCGTCGGTCGTGAATTCGATGACGACGCTCGCGAAGTCCTCGGACGGCGCCTTGTCGTAGTTCACGTCCTTGCCCATCGTCGCCGTCAGCTTCTTGGCGTAGGCGGGGCGAGTCCACTTGAGGCTGGCGATGTGCGCCGTAATGCGTGCCGGTCGCACCGAGGTCGTCGGCTTCGTCGGATCGGTGAGCAGGTGCTGCACCAGCAGCGACGAGTGGCACATCATGTCGTTGAGCACGCCGCCGCCCTGGAGCGCGCCCTGCCAGAACCACGGACCGTGGGGGCCACTGTGCTCCTCGGCCGCGCGGGCGAGATACGGCCGGCCTGTGATCTTCGCGCCCCGTGCCCATAACAGCATCCGCCCGATTTCGACCTGCGGTGCAAAGACCTGGTTCTCGAGATAGCCGTGCGCAAGGCCGACCCTGTTCACCAATTCGAGCACCCGTTTCGCTTCCGCGACGTTCCGAGCCAGCGGTTTCTCGCACGCGACGCCGATCAGCTTGCCTTTGCCGCGCTCGACGGCACTGACCATCTCTTCGACGTTTTCGATGCGCGCGTAGTTCGGCCCGGACAGCCAGATCGCGTCGATGGCCGGATCCTCGACCATCGCGGTGATCGAGGGATACGGCTTCGCCTCGCCGACGCCGAGCTTCTTGGCGACGCCCGCCGTCGTGGCGGCATTCTTGGCGTTCGGACTCCAGACCCCCAGGACGTCGGCATCCCGGACGCCGACGAACCCCTGCATGTGGAACTTGGCGTTGAAGCCGCTGCCCACCATGCCGATGCCGAGTCGCTTGGCCATTCAATCCTCGTAATGGACGCCGAGTTTCTGCAGCGCTTCGGGCGGGCAGCCGGTCCACTCGCGCACGAACTCGTTGCCGCGATAGTCGAGGTCGGCGATGCCGATCTTGCTGGAATAAAAGCCGGAGGCGGTCAGGTCGCGGAAAAAGTTGAAGAACGCGACGCCCTGGCTGAGCTCCGGTTTTGCCTTCTTGGGCCAGGCGATGTCGTCCAGCAACGTGGTCCGCTCGGCGTCGGTGGAATCGAGGAATGTCTTGCCCGAACGCTCGCGGCACTGCGAGTCCAGCCAGGCCAGCCCGCCGCGCATCTCGATCTGCCCGTCGGGACGGTCGTTCATCACGAAGTCCATGAATTCCGGGACGCCGGCGTCGGTCGCGCTGCCCGAACGCTCATCCCGCGGGATGATCAGGTCGGCGAGCACACGCACGGTCTGCCATTCGTGTGGCGTGAAGAACTGCGCCTGATATGGCGTCTGTGCCGCGATTGCATCGCGCGCCCATTGCGCGGCCTTCCGGGCTTCTTCGGGCGTCCAGCGAAACGCCGCCGTCAGCGCGGCCGCCGCGATTGCGCCTACCGCTTCGCGTCGCTTCATAGGGCCCTCGCCTTCATCTGGTTCGCGATGTACTCCGACGTTCTCCAACAGAGCGCCATGATCGTCCAGGTCGGGTTCTTGTCGGCCTGCGATGTGAAGGGCGATCCGTCAGCCACGAAGAGGTTCTTGACGTCATGCGTCTGGCAGTTGGCGTTGACCACGGACGATTTGGGATCCGATCCCATGCGCGCGCCGCCCAGCTCGTGAATGATCACGCCGCCGGCCGCGATGCCATAGCCGTCTTCACGCGACGGCATCTGTGAATGCGATACGCCCCCCATCTCGGCGATGAGGGCGCGGAACGTCTCCTGCATGTGTTTGACCTGCAGGTACTCGTGGTCGGTGAACTTCCAGTGAAAGCGAAGAACGGGGATGCCCCAGCGGTCCACGACCCTGGGATCGATCTCGCAATAGCTGTTCTCGTTGGGGATCATCTCGCCGCGACCCGAGAACCCGACGTAGGCGCCGTAATAGCGGCGATAATCCGCCTTGAGCTGTTTCCCGTAGCCGCCGCCACCGGGGTAATTCTGGATGCCGCCCATGAAGCCGAACTCCGGCATGCCGGTCCCGCCCCAGACCTCGATGTGATAGCCGCGCGGGAAGTCGAGCTTCTTGTTGTCGAGCCACCACGGCATGTAGACGTGCATCCCACCCACGCCGTCATGGTTGTGTGGCACGGGGTCGATCATCTTGGGAATGAAGCCGGCCACGTCGGTGCCGGTCGTATCGGTCAGGTACTTGCCCACCGTGCCGCTGCCATTCGCCAAGCCATTCGGGAAGGCCGACGATTTCGAGTTGAGCAACAACCGCGACGTCTCGCAGGCGCTGGCGGCGAGCACCACCACCCGCGCAGCGACGTGGTGCTCGCTGCCAGCGGTCGTGTCGATGTAGGTGACGCCGCTCGCGCGTCCCGAGCGATCGAGCGTCACTTCGCGGGCCATCGCGTGCGTGATCAGGTTGAGTTTTCCGGTTTTGAGTGCCGGCGCGATCAGCACATTCGTCGAGGAGAAATTCGAGTTCGTCTTGCAACCGCGATTGCACTGCCCGCAGTAGTGACACGCCGGACGTTCGTTGAGTGGGCGCGTGAGGATCGACAGACGCGCCGGAACGCAGGTGACGTTCAGCCGGCGCGCGGCCTGTTGCACCAGGAGCTCGTAGCAGCGTGGCTTCGGGGCCGGCAAAAACAGACTGTCGGGCGCGTTGGGGACGTTTTCCTTGCTCCCGAACACGCCGACCAGCTGCTCGAGTTTTTCGTAATAGGGGCGCACGTCCTCATAGCTGATCGGCCAGTCGTCCCCCAGACCGTCGTACGTTTTCGCCTTGAAGTCGCGCGGCCCAAAGCGGAGCGAGATCCGACCCCAATGGTTGGTCCGCCCGCCGACCATGCGCGCGCGCCACCAGCGGAAGCTCTCGCCGTGCGCGACGGTGTACGGCTCGCCCGGGAGGTCCCATCCGCCGATGCAGCCGTCGAATTCACCGAAGGGCTTGGCCGGAGTGGAGGCGCCGCGGCGCGGCGATTCGTAGGGCCACTTGAACATCGCGGAGTCGGTCGTGTTGTCCCACGGGCCGCCGGCCTCGAGCACGGTGACGTTGAGACCGGCGCGGGTGAGGACGTAAGCCGCCATTCCGCCGCCGGCACCAGAGCCGACGACGCAGACGTCCGCGGGCGATGACTGTCTTAGTGGGGGGGGGCGCATAGGGCTCCAAACGTAGCGCGAAATGGTGAGCGTGTCAGTCGTACTAGTCAGTAGCCTAAAGCACCGCCGGCGTAGCGTGGATCGGCAACCCCGATCCATCCGCCGGCGGTGTGTTGTATGGCGGCGACGATGCCGCTCATCCCCCGTCGCATTTCCAGCTTGTGCCCCATCGCCTCGAGCGCGCGCACCGTCGCGTCGCTCAGGCCGTCACGCTCATACCGAATCACGTCGGGCAACGCCTGATGATGGATGCGCGGCGCCGCGACCGCATCGGCGAGAGTCATCCGCTGGTCGAGAACGTTGAGGATGACCTGCGCGACCGTAGTGATGATCGTCGGCCCGCCCGGCGTCCCGACCACCATGAACAGGTTGCCGCCGCGGTCGAGGACGATCGACGGCGTCATCGCCGAGAGCTTGCGCTTGCCCGGCGCGATCGCATTCGCTTCACCCTGCACCAAACCGTACATGTTCGGCTTGCCAGGCGCCGAGGCGAAGTCGTCCATTTCGTTATTAAGGAGGAAGCCGGCGCCCGTCACCGTGACACCACTCCCGAAACCGCCGTTCAGGGTTGTCGTAACCGAGGCCGCGTTTCCCTTTGCGTCGACGATCGAGTAATGCGTAGTGTGGACGCCGCCACCCGTCGTGATGGACGGCGGAGTCGGCGTCGCATGCTGGAGATCGATCTCCGAGCGCAACGACGCCGCGTACGACTTCGAGAGCAGACGCTCGATCGGCATCTGGACGAAGTCGGGGTCGCCGAGCCAGTGGTTCCGGTCGATGAACGCGCGACGCATCGCCTCGGCGAGTAGATGCTCGTACGCGGGCGTGCCAAGCGCCGGAATCGTGTCGTAGCCCTCGAGGATGTTCAGGATCTCGCCCATCGTCACGCCGCCAGAGCTGGGTGGCGGCATCGAGTAGATCGTGTAGCCGCGATACGTCAACTCGACTGGCGTGCGCCATTTGGCGTGATAGGCGCGCAAATCGTTCTTCGTGATCACTCCACCGCCGCGCTGCATCTCGGCGACGATGAGATCGGCGATTTGACCGCGGTAGAAGACGTCGGGACCGGAATCGGTGATGAGCTGCAGCGTGCGCGCGAGGTCCGTCTGCTTCCACAGCGTACCCGGCGCCGGCGCGCTGTCGTTTGGAAGGAACTGGGCGCGACTCGCGGGAAACTGGACAAGCAGCTCCCGGTCGTACCCGATGTCTCGGCTGCGCGCGCTGTCCACGATATGGCCATTCGCGAGCCGGATCGCGGGGGCAAGGAGCGTAGGCCAAGGCAGCGAGCCGAGGCGCTTCCAGGCTGCGTACAGCCCGGCGACGCTACCGGGGACACCCGAGGCGAGGTGCCCGACGAGACTCTTGTCGGTCGGGTTGCCGGCCGAATCCAGATACATGTCGTGCGTCGCTCCAGCCGGCGCGGCTTCGCGATAGTCGAGCGCCAGTACCTGGCCCGCGGCGCTGCGGTGCACGATGAATCCGCCGCCACCGATGTTGCCGGCGTCGGGGAGAACGACTTGGAGCACGAAGGCGACGGCAACGGCGGCGTCGATCGCATTGCCGCCCTGCTTCAGAATCTCCACTCCGGCCAGAGTCGCGAGCGGATGAGCAGACACGACCATCGCATGCTGCGCGGTTGCGGGCTTCGACCGCAGTGTCCACGCCGGCGGGATGCTGCGCGTGCCGCGAATGACGACGGTGTGCGCGGGAAGAAGTTCGGGCGCCGGGTTTTCCGGAGCGCGCGAGACGCCGCACGACAAGGTGAGCGTCGCAACCACGAGGAAGAGGATCTTCTTCATTTCCTAATCTGGAAGTTGACCCGAGCCGCGGTCAACGTCTAATTTGACGCCACCTTCCATGCCCAAACCCGATTTCCACGATCCCCGCAGCACCGAGCAGCGCAATCGCAACACCGAGCGAATCGACGTCGCCTCGAGTCTCGAGATCGTGGACCTGATGAATGCCGAAGATGCGTCCATAGCGGGCGTCGTGCGCGGCGAGCGCGAGCGGATCGCACAGGCGATCGATCTGCTCGTCGAGACGTTTCGTGCGGGCGGACGGCTGGTCTACGTCGGCGCGGGGACGTCGGGGCGGCTGGGCGTGCTCGACGCCACCGAGTGTCCGCCCACGTTCGGAACGCCGCCGTCGATGGTCGTCGGCGTGATCGCCGGTGGCTATGGTGCGTTGGTGAAAGGCCTCGAGGGCGCCGAGGACGACGTGAACGCGGCCGCGGCCGCGATGGACACGGCGGCGGTAACCAATCGGGACGTCGTCGTCGGAATCGCCGCGAGCGGCACCACGCCGTACGTGCGGGTCGCGCTGGCCCGCGCGCAGACGCTGGGCGCCCGCACAGTTCTCGTGACGTGCTCGACGCCGCCCAAAGTGTTGGCCGAGACGTGCGACGTCATCATCAATCCCATCGTTGGTCCCGAGGTGCTCACCGGATCAACTCGGCTCAAGGCGGGCACTGCGACGAAGCTCGTGCTCAACACGTTGACCACCGGCGCCATGATTCGGCTCGGCAAAGCCTACGGCAATCTCATGGTGGATCTGATGGCGTGGAGCGCGAAGCTCGTGGATCGCGGCGAGCGGATCGTGATGGAGTGTTGCGGCGTCGGGCGAACCGAGGCGCGCGCCGCGATCGAGCGCGCCGGGGGCAGCGTCAAGCTCGCCATCGTAATGGTGCGCCGTGGCGTGGACGCGGCGGAGGCGCGGCGCCTGCTCGAGGCAGCCCGCGGATTCGTCCGGCCGGTCGTCGGCGATCCGCCACCCGTGAGCTCGCGCGCCTGATGGAAGCGCTCGCCGTCGGCGTCATGTCGGGCACGTCGCTCGACGGCGTGTCGACGGCGCTGGTGAAGTTGCGCGACAATCCTCCCGATGCTCCCAGTGCCGAGCTGATTGCGTTCCGGCAGGAGCCCTACAGCGCGTCCGAGCGTGGCGCGATCATTGATGGCATCGCGCGCGGTACGCCGAAGGAGCTCGCGTTTCTCCATGTGGCGCTGGGTGAGCGCTTTGCTGCAGCAGTCCTTGCGCTGCTTGCGTCCTCTAAAACGAACCCGAGAGATTTGGCGTTCGTCGCCTCGCACGGCCAAACGATCTGGCATGAGCCGGGTCGAGCGACGCTCCAGCTCGGCGACGCGGCCGTGCTGGCGGAGCGGCTGGGGGTGCGGGTCGTGAGTGACTTCCGCGCGCGCGACGTCGCGGCGGGAGGGCAGGGCGCTCCGCTGGTGCCGCTCGCCGACGTCATGCTCTTCGGTCACGAGCAGCATGGACGCTGGCTCCTGAACCTCGGCGGGATGGCGAATGTCACGTGGGTGCCGCGCCGCGGTGTAACGGCCGGCGCGCTCGCGTTCGATACTGGGCCCGGCGTCGCAGTCATCGACGCGGTAACACGTAGAGTCGATCCCGACGCGTCCTACGATCGCGACGGCGACCGGGCCCGGCGCGGCCGGCCGATCGCGAAGCTGCTCGACGAGCTGCTCGCCGATCCGTATTTCGATCAGCCGCCGCCGAAGAGCACGGGGCGCGAACGGTTCGGCATCGAGTACGCCGACAAGCTGCTCGCCCGGGTGCGGAAGGCGGGCGGCTCGGATAACGACGCCGTCGCGACCGCGACCGCCTTGACCGCCGAGACCATTGGACGGGCAATCGCTCGTTGGGGAACCGACGATTCGAGCGCCGAGCTCGTGATTTCCGGCGGCGGCGCGAAGAATCCCGCGCTCGTCGAGCGGCTGGCCGCCAGAGTGCAGCCTCGTCCGGTTGTGCTGTTCGAACAGCTCTTCTTCGACGGCGAGGCGAAGGAAGCCGTCGCCTTTGCGTTTCTCGGCCTTGAGACCGTGATGGGGAAGCCCGGCAATCTGCCGGCCGCCACGGGTGCGCGGGGACCGCGCGTCTTAGGGCACGTCACGCCGCCGTGATCCAGCCGCGCGCGCGTCTCGTCTGTCCGGCGCTGCGCTGGCGACGCGGTTCGTTCCGGTCCAATCGCGCCACCATTGACGCCGCGGTCGCGGCCGGCGTCGGCGGATTCATTCTCTTCGGCGGCACGCGCGACGCGGTCACCGCACTCACGAGTGCGCTGCGTGACATCGCCGGCCGGCCGCTGTTGCTCGGCTCGGACTTCGAGCGCGGGCCGGGGCAGCAAGTGAAGGGTCTTACTGAACTGCCGCCGCCCGCCGCCCTCGGGTACCTCAACGATCTCGATGCGACGTATGCGTGCGGGCAAATCACGGGCACCGAGGTGCGCGCCGTCGGTCTCACCTGGGCGTTCGCGCCCGTCTGCGATTTGGACGTCGAGCCGAAGAATCCGATCGTGCAGACCCGGTCGTTCGGCGCCGATCCGCAGGTCGTCGGCGCGCACGCGGCGGCGTGGATCCGCGGCGCGGCTGCCAGGAGCACGGCGTGCTCGCGTGTGCCAAGCATTTCCCGGGACACGGCCGCACGACGACCGATTCGCACGAGGGACTGCCCGTCGTGGACGTTCCCGCGTCGGAGCTCCAGCAGGCCGACTGCGCGCCGTTTGCGGCCGCCGTGCAGGCCGCCGTCGGGAGTGTGATGCCCGCACACGTCGCCTATCCGGCGTGGGATGCGACCGGCTCGGCCGCGACGTTTTCCAAACCGATTCTCGGCTATCTGCGCGACACGCTTCGATTCGATGGACTCGTGGTTACGGACGCGTTTATCATGGCCGGCGCGACGGCGGCGGCGCCGGAGGGGGTGGCCGCGGCGGCGGCGGTGACGGCGGGATGTGACATGCTGCTCTATCCCACAGACTGGGCTGGCGTCGTGCGCGCACTGGAGCACGTGCCGGCCGATCGTGCGGGACAGGCGCTCGAGAGATATGAGAAAGCAGTGACGAGTTGGGGCACGCCAAATGCCGGGGCGCCGTCCCGGGGTCACCCGAGCGCGCTGGACGAGGGCCAAGTCGCCGAGCATCAGAAGTTCGCGGACAGTTTGGCGGATCGGGCCGTGCATCTGCTTCGGGGCAACGCGCCGTCACTGACGCGCAGTCTCGACGTCGCGATCGTCGATGATGATGTCGGCGGGCCGTACTCGATTCCGCCGAGGGATGCCTTTCATGCCGAGGTGAGACATGCCGGAGTTCGAGTCAGCCCTGAGCATCGCCCCGGTGTCAGCCGAGCCGTACTGGTCTATGCCGAGCCGCGGTCATGGAAAGGCCGCGCCGATCTGGGTGCCGCATCGCTGGCGCGCCTCGAGCGGCTCGTCCCTGACGCGGCGCTCGTGATTCTGTTCGCGCATCCGCGGCTCGTGAGTCAGATCCCGGGTGATGCACCCGTGTTGTGTGCGTGGCACGGTCAGGCGTTGATGCAGCGGGCGGCCGCGCGGTGGGTCGTGTCGCGAAGCGCGTGATTTCCCAGCGGGTCAAGCCCGCGCATAGATTAAGGAATGAGTCTTCTCTATGGCTTTTGATGAACGGTTAGCCGACAGAATCCGCGACTCGCTTCGCCGGCGCAAAGGCCTGGTTGAAAAGAGGATGTTCGGTGGAGTCGCGTTTCTTCTCAACGGCAACATGTGCGTTGGCGTACATCACAACGAGCTTATCGTGCGCCTGGCTCCGGAGGAGACCAACAAAGCCCTCGCGCAACCCCATACGCGCCTGTTTGATCTCACGGGACGGCCCATGAAGGGATGGATTCTGGTGGAGCCTGCAGGGCTGAAAACAGATGCGAAGCTCGGGAAATGGATTCAGGTGGCTGCAACGTACGCGTCCTCGCTGCCGGCCAAGTGATAACTCCCGACCCACTCCATGGCGCATTCAATTAAGGTGATCGGAGCAGGCTTCGGTCTGCTGGCGTTATGCCTGCTCATCGGAGGTTGGCTCGGGGCGCCGACGCCGGCGCACGGGCTCGCGACGGCAGCCAAAGTGTTCATTCCGCTGTGGTTCATCGGGGCCGGGATCAACATGTGGCTGGGAGTTACGAAGGCGGGGTATTCAGTCGCCGAAGAGACTCCGTTTTTCCTCCTGGTGTTCGGTGTGCCCGCCGCCGTGGCCGTCGTGCTCGTGTGGCGATTGGGCCACGGGTAGAGACCTGCCCACCGGTCCCAGATGAAGCAACGACAAACGCCCTCAAGGAGCATGGATGCCAGAGACGCTGCAGACAACCACGACCTTTTCGATTGAGGGATATCGCATCACCGAATACAAGGGTCTCGTCCGGGGAATCGTTGTGCGATCGCCAACGATCGGCCAGGGATTTCTGGGGGGACTGAAGCAGATCATCGGTGGGCAGATCGGCGCGTATACCGAGATGTGTGAGCAAACGCGCGAGCAGGCCTATGAGCTGCTCTTGCAACATGCTCGAGCACATTCGCTTGGCACCCGCCCGATTGAGTTCACAGGAGGACTCGATGCCGCCTCGTCTCCGCATCTTCTTCTCAGCTCTTATGGCCGCGCTGTTCTGTATTCCCGCCGTCGCGCTCTACAGCGAGCTCTCGCGGCGCGCTGACATCTGGTGGACGCCGGCGCCCTTGGCCCTCTCCCTTGCAGATAGCAAGGATCGTGTGGAGATCTACGCGCGCGGCCAGCCGCTTGGCACGCTGGTCGAGCAGCACCGGGTATCGATGATGGATGGGTCGGAATCACGTGCACTCACGGCGCAGGAGATCGGTCTTCGATTCAACAATTGGGACCAAGTTCGCGTAAGGCGGTTGCCTCTGCTGTTAGGGTACGCGGCCGTGTGCGGGGCAATAGCTGTGCTGCTTGTGCTGGTTGCCACCGGCCGCCTCGCGTATCGCGGCGAGCACGATGCCGCCGTCTAGGCGCGCTGCGATTCACAGGCCAAGACGAGGACAGACCATATGGAACCTGGTGTGTTTCTTGCCGCACTCCTCATATTCGTGGGGATCCCTGCGCTCACCGTCATCAAGCTCGCTCGCCTTCGTGCCGCCCGTCCCCAAGCATTGTCGGACGATGTCACTGCGCGGCTCGAGGCACTCGAGAGTCGGCTCCAAGATCTCCAGCCGAAACCCAGGAGCGGCTCGATTTCGCCGAGCGCTTACTCAGCAAGGCTCGGGAAGTGAACCGGGGAGCGTGACATGGTGCACGTGAACTACCTGCCTGTCCTCGTAGCGGCGGTCGTCGTGTTCGTGCTGGGTTGGCTCTGGTACAGTCCGCTGCTTTTTTTTAAACCCTGGATGCGGCTGCGTGGCCTGGATCCCGTCGCGGCTATGTCAGGTGCGAAGCTGCCGGCCGGGAAGCTGGTGGTCGAGCTGGCGCGGTGCATCGTCCTCGCCTACGTGATCGCGGGCTTCGTGACCCTCCTCGGCATCAGAAACTGGATCTATGCCGTCCACTTCGGCCTGGTCCTGTGGATCGGATTTCCCGTTATCCTGCTCACGGGATCGGTCCTCTGGGAAAACGTCCCATGGAAGGTGGCCGCGATCCATGCCGGCGACTGGCTCGTGAAGATGCTGGTGATACCGCTCATCGTGACCTTGTGGCGCTCGTGAAGAAATGGTTGCTGCTCGCGGCGACGCTGAGCGCTTGCACGTCACGGACCTGGCCTGATCCGCCGCCCGTTGATCGGTCAGCGTTCGTCGCTGAGCACGCCGCGTGGCGCTCGAAGCTACAGCAGAGGATCGGTGAGAATTTCGCAGGGCTTGCTGGTCTGTGGCTCCTCAACGAGGGGCGAACGCCGTTTGGGACAGACTCCTCACTGCCTATCGTTCTCCCAGGCCCCGGCCCGCGCGCGGTTGTCGGTACGTTCGTGCGCCGCGGTCGGATCGTCCAAGTCGAACCCGCGCGCGGGCATCGCCTCCTCTCGGACCAGAATCGTCCAATCGCGTCGACCCTGACACTTCTTACAGACGACGATTCGGTGCCGACCTACCTGCGCTTTGGTTCGTTGCGCATGTGGATCCATGTCCAGGATGAGCGCGAGTACCTCAGGGTGACGGACCTGGCGAGTCCACGTCTCAAGGGATTCACCTTGTCACCGGAGTACGAGCCCGACCCGCGCTGGCGTGTCGCCGCGCGACTCAGGGCGTATCGGCAACCGCGAGTCTTCCGCCTCGCGGATGTTACAGGCGCTGAACAGCGTCTCGCCGTTCCCGGCGAATTGGTGTTCCACGTGGCCGGTAGGGAGATGCGGCTCGAAGCGTTTGCCGAGCCCAGCGATCCCAAGTGGCTCTGGCTGATGTTCAAGGACTCCACCAACCGGCGCGAGACGTATCCCGCTGGCCGCTATCTCTGGGTGCCGGTTCCGGACTCGACAGGCTGGACGACCATCGACTTCAATCGTGCGATCAGTCCACCTTGTGCCTACACGGCCTTCGCTACGTGTCCTCTGCCGCCGGAGGAGAATCGCCTCGCTGTCCGCGTTGAGGCGGGTGAAAAACACGCTCATTAGAATGACGCGCCCGGCGCCTTCTTCTCTTTGTCCCCCAACCACAGTAAGCCATCGATGATTAGCTGATCCTGAATTGGGTTATTCAGCGTATGTGACAATGTCCTGTTCGTCGTATCGTACTTGTGCTCGTAGTCAATGTCGTTGTGACCCATGTTGAGGTAGATCATCTTGTAGTGCTTGTTGGTCCAAACCACGGGATAGTATCCACTGTGCCAGATCTCGTGTGGTTTTGGCCCGGTGCCCAGCGGAAAGCTGCTCGAGTCGATGGATAGCAGAATGTCTATGTCAGGGTTCTGCCGCAGATCTTTTTCCCACCGGTACCACTCATTGGGCGAGGACCGAAACGTCTCGGGCAGATGGTGAGTCAGCGGATGCGCGCGATCTTCAACGCGGAGAATGGCCGACGTCGGTCTCCACGTATTGCTGACGTACGATCCTGATCCGAGAAATGTGTTGTGGTACCAGTCCCAGTTTGCCGGATACGCCGAAGGGGTCAGCGCAAAACCGGCAAAGTGAAAGCCCATCCAGGCCCCGCCATGCTCCATGTACGCCTGAAACGCAGCCCGCTGTACGGGTTCCTCAGGACGCGTATCAAGAAAGACCACGACCTGATACGGAGCAAGAAAGTCTGCATTCAGATTGTGCCAATTGGATGTGGTGTCAAAGCTGAAGTGGTATTTCGCTGCCATCTCCGGAAACCATCGCTCGGCTTCATGTAAAAAGCTGATATGAGCCGGATCCTCTTTGCCGGTAAAGAACGCGATCACTCTGAACGCGGGCCCGCCGCTACTCGGCGCTAAACAGAAATAGATGAGCGCGGCCATTGCCGTACTGGACATAGCGACCCGCAAAGGTCTAATCTCCCTCATGCGCAACCGACTCCTTCCTGCACTGCCCGCTCTTCTGTTGACCCTCACGGCGAGCGCCGTCGCCGCCCAGACAACCCTCGGGCTCCGCTGGGAACTCGTCGGGGACAGCATCGCGGCTTTCACGCTCACCAACCACGGTCCGAACGCGCTGCCGCCGAGCGGATGGGCGATCTACTATAACGCGCTGCACGGCGCGCGGCCCGGCAGCGTAGGGCCCGGGTTCACCATCGAAGACTTGCCGGGGGACCTGCACCGCCTGGTGCCGGCAACCGGGTTCGCTGGATTGGCGCGCGGCGCCAGCGTGCGGATCCCGTATGTCACGGACCTGCTCCTCAATGCCAGCTTCGTCCCGAAGGGTCCCTACATCGTTTTCGACGACGCGAAGGACGTCGGCGTCCCCTTGAGCGATTATGTGGCCGCCCCGTTCGAGCATCCCAGCGTCGCGGGCCCGGAGAAGCAATTCGCGCTCGACTCCGCGATTCGCGATCTCCCCGCGAGTGATTTGCCACCGGTCTTCCCGACGCCGGTCGAGCTGACGAACGGATCCGGAGCGCTGCGCCTCGCGGCGATGCCGCCCGTCGAAGCGCCCGAAGCGCTGAGAACCGAGGCGGCATTCGCGGCGGAATACCTGCGCCCCTATTTCAGTGGTACCGGGAAGGGAGTCGGGCCGCGTCTCCGACTCGAGGTTGGACCCGTCGAAGGTCAGACGTCACCTGAGGCGTACTCGCTCGTCGTGGATTCCGTCCAGGGCGTTCGTATCGTGGGCGCGTCGCCCGCCGGCGTCTTCTACGGTCTCCAATCGCTACGGAGCTTACTGCCCGCGCCGACTCCTCGAACAGGTCTTGTCTTGTCCACGATCCAGGTCGTGGACGCTCCGCGCTTTGGCTACCGCGGGTTCATGCTCGACGTCGCCCGCAACTTCCATCCGAAGCCGCTCGTGCTGCGCACGCTCGATCTCCTCGCCCGCTACAAGCTCAATGTCTTTCACATCCACCTCACGGATGACGAAGGCTGGCGCGTCGAGATCTCGACCCTCCCCGAGCTTACCGCAGTAGGCGCGCGACGCGGCCACCCGCCCGATTCGGACCGGCATCTGCAGCCCGCGTTCGGATCGGGGCCCGCAGTCGACCGGCCCTGGGGTAGCGGCTTCTTTTCCCATGCCGACTACGTCGAGATTGTGCGTTACGCCGCCGCGCGGCACATCGAGGTGATTCCGGAGATCGAGATGCCGGGCCACGCGCGCGCCGCGATCAAAGCCATGCAGCACAACCAACAGTACCGGCTCAACGACCCGGCCGATCGCTCGGTGTACACCTCCGTCCAGGGCTATCCCGACAACGTGATGAACCCGGCGCTTGAGTCGACGTATGGGTTCATCGAGCGCGTGGTGGGCGATCTCGCCGCGATGCACCGCGAGGCCGGTGCGCCGCTGCGCCATATTCACATGGGTGGTGATGAAGTTCCGGCCGGCGTTTGGGTGGGGTCGCCGGCTGTCCAGGCGTACATGCAAGCGCACGCCGTCTCGAGCGTCGACGATCTGTGGTTCGTCTTCTACGGCCGGGTGGAGCAGATCCTCAAGGCGCAGGGCATCGCCCCCTCGGGCTGGGAAGAAATCGCGGTACGCAAGACGCGTCGCGACGGCCGGCCCGCCACCATCGTCAATCCCGGATTCGCCGAGCGCGGCTGGCGCGCCTATGTGTGGAACAACGTCCCGGGGTGGGGCGCCGAGGACCTCGCCTACCGTCTGGCGAATGGCGGCTACGACGTTGTGCTGAGTCCCGTGACCAATCTTTACCTCGATCTCGCGTGGAATCAGAGTCCGGACGAGATCGGCCTCGACTGGGGCGGCTACGTCGACCTGCGCAAGCCGTTCGACTTCATTCCGTTCGACTACTACCGCAACGCCCGCCTCGACCGTCGCGGCAACCCACTGGATCCGGCTGTGTTCGCCGGCAAGGATCGGCTCACCGACTACGGTCGGGCTCACATTGCGGGGATTCAAGGCAACCTGTGGTCGGAGACGTTGGGTGGGGAGGGGCGCGTCGAGTACATGCTGGTCCCGAGATTGTTCGCGCTCGCCGAGCGCGGGTGGGCGCCCGACCCGGATTGGGCAAGGGAGCGCGATCCCGCAAAATCGGACTCCCTGTACCGCGCGGCCTGGTCCCGCTTCGTCAATGTTGTCGGCCAGCGCGAGCTGCCTCGACTCGATCGGGAGGTCCCGGGCCTCAACTATCGAATCCCCACACCGGGTTTGAAGCTCGAAGGGGGAGCGGTTCACACCAGCATGGAGCTGCCCGGCTTCACGCTTCGCTACACGACGGACGGCACCGAGCCGACGGTTCGCAGCGCCGTGGTGCGCGGCCCGATCCCGTTGCGCGGGACAGTCCGCGTCGCCGCGTTCAACACCACCGGTCGAAAGGGCCACACGGCCAGACTCACCGCTCCCTAACGATGGCGCGCGCCGGCGCGCCTTCGTGCCCTCGCACTTTGATCGGTAGCACGATGAGATCGTAGTCACCTGCGTGCACGGGACGCAGATCCAGCCCCTCCACGATGGGAATCCCGCGCCCCAGCAGAATCTGGTGCGTCCGCGGCGCCGGAGCGGCGAATTGCTCCGCCGAGATGTAGTCGACGCCGACCAGCACGACGCCGGCGTCTGCGAGCAGCTGCGCCGCGTCCGGGGCCACGTACGCGAAGTCCCGATGGAACGCGGAGTCCATCCAGCCGCGCAGCGTGCTCCGGGTCCGGAACAGCACCCGCTTCGCGCCCCTCCACTCGTGCCGGTTCAGCTCGCCCGCGTCGATCGCCCGGACGCTGTCGGGGATATCGATGACCCGCGCGGCCCCGATCAGCGGGTCCAGCGCTACCTGATCGATCGATGCGCCATTGACGACGAAATGCATCGGGGCGTCGATGTGCGTCCCGCTGTGCGCGCCCATCGAGTAGGCCGATAGCGTCAGCTTATCGCCCTTCCGCATATCCTTGAGAAAATCAAACTTCATCGGCGCGTCGCCCTCGTACACCGGAGTCCTCGCCGGATCCAGTGTGGCCGTCACGTCGATCCACCCTGCGGCGCTCAGCTCTCGGGTCTGCTGTTCGCGGGATGTACACCCCGACACCACGAGGCTGAGCAACAGCGTGAAACCCAACCCCGCCAGCCCGATGATCGTCTCGGCGACAGTCCACGTCTTCAGCGTCTGTTGCACGGTCATGTTGAAGAACTCCTTGATGAGCCAGAATCCCGAGTCGTTCACGTGTGAGAGCATCAGCGAGCCCGCACCCGTCGCGAGCACCAAGAGCTCGACATTCGCTCCCGGCGTGGCCGCCGCGATGGGGGCGACGATTCCAGCGGCCGTCGTCATCGCCACGGTCGCCGAGCCCGTGGCCACGCGGATGAGCGCCGCCACAGTCCATGCGAGCAGGAGTGGCGAGGCGTGCGATCCCAGTGCGATGGTGGCGATCGCTCTTCCAACGCCGCTCTCCAGCAGCACCCTGTTGAATCCGCCGCCCGCGCCGATCACCAGGAGAATGGCGGCGGTCGGCGCGAGGCAGTCATTGGCGAACTTGAGGATTTGATCGCGAGTGAAGCGCTGCTTGTAACCCAGCGACCAGAACGAGAACAGGAGCGCCAGCAGCAGCGCCACGATCGGGCTCCCGACGAAGTCGAGCGGCGAGCGGAGCGCGCTCGAGCTATCGAGTGCGACGTCGGCTGCGCTCGCGCACAACATCAGGATGACTGGGAGCAGCACGGTGAAGAGCGAGATGCCGAATCCCGGTATGTCGCGGGGAATGCCGTCTGTGCCGCCTTTGCCACCCGTGAACTGAGCAGCGATCGGGTTTTCAGCAGGAAGTTGGACCCGTGGCGCGATCCACGAAGCGAAGATCGGGCCGGCCAGCGCCGCGGTCGGCAACCCGACCAGGAGTGCGTACGCGATGGTGCGCCCGACATCGGCGTGGTAGGCGACGAGCGCGAGCATCGCCGCCGGATGCGGCGGCACCATCCCGTGCACCACCGATAGCCCGGCCACCAGCGGAATGCCGATCTTCACGAGCGACATCCCCGTGCGACGTGCAATCGTGAACACCAGCGGAATCAGCAGCACGAAACCGACCTGAAAAAAGACCGGAATCCCGACGATAAACGCGACGAACATGATTGCCCAATGCACGCGTTGCTCGCCGAATCGCGAGATGAGCGTGGTCGCGATGCGCGTCGCGGCGCCGGACTCCGCCATCATCTTGCCCAGCATCGTCCCGAGGGCAACCACGATTGCGATAAATCCCAGGACTCCACCGACTCCCTCCGTGAACGCCTTCACGACACTGCCGAGCGGCATGCCCGCGGCCGCCCCCATGCCGAGGGACACCGCGATCAGTGCGATGAACGGATGCAGCTTGAAGCGCGCGATCAGCACGATCAGCGCGACCACTGCACCGAACGCGTAGAGCAGCAGCCGAGCGTTTGGGCTCATGCCGCGTGGGCCAACAGATCGGTGACGATAGCCTGCGGCGTCTCGCGGATATCGCACAGCCACGCGCGCTCGTCTGGTGACGGCTCCTCCAGAATGGCGAGCTGGCTATCGAGCAGCGATGGCGGCATGAAGTGGCCGCGGCGTTGTGCCAAGCGTTCTGCGATGAGCGCTCGGCTCCCCGCGAGGTACACAAACCGCGCGTCCGCGTCCCCAACGGAGCGCAGCAGATCGCGATAGCTCCGCTTGAGTGCCGAACACGAGACGACGAGACCAATGCCGGCGCGCTTCGCGTCGCGGAGTCGGGTCGCGATTGCGATCAACCAACCATGGCGGTCGTCGTCGGCCAGCGGGATCCCGGCCGCCATGCGCTGCACGTTCTCCGGTGGGTGCAGGTCATCACCTTCGACGAATTCGACGCCGAGCGCGCGCGCGAGCATCGAGCCGATCAGGGTCTTGCCGGCGCCGCTTACGCCCATCATCACGTAACGCCCGGTGTGGACAGTGCCCATGAAGTGGCCCAATCCTATACCACCGACGAATTCTGGGCTATTCTGCTTGCTGGATGACTCAGATTGCTTTTGCGGGCGTCGGCGTCGATTTCGGCGACACCACCCTCTTCTCGAACGTCACCTTCACCGTCGCCCCGGGCGAACGGTGGGGCATCGTAGGCCGCAACGGTTCGGGGAAGACCACGCTCTTCCGGTTGTTAACTGGTGAGGTCGAGCCCACGCGCGGGGGCATCGCGCGCGCGCCCGGCCTGCGCGTCTCTCTGCTCGAGCAGCACCGCGACTTCGGCGCCGCTACGACGGTTTGGGAGGCCGCCGCCGGCGAGCTCGCGGAGCTCCTGGCGTTGGAGCAGTCGCTGGTGAAACAGGCCGCCGATCTCGCCCACGACTCCTCGCCGCGCGCCATGGCACAGTACGGCGAAGACCTCGAGCGCTTCGAGCGTGAAGGCGGCTACGCGGTCACCGCGCGCATCGACGCGGTGCTGCATGGCCTCGAATTCGATCCCGCGCAGGCTCGCATCACCCCGCTCTCCGCCTTGAGCGGCGGTGAGCTCGGCCGCCTCGGCCTGGCTCGTCAGCTCATGACGACCGCGGAGGTATTGCTGCTCGACGAGCCGACCAATCACCTGGATCTCGAAACCACCCGCTGGTTGGAGGAATACCTCACCGCGAGCGGGCGCACCGTGCTCCTCGTGAGCCACGATCGCGCCTTCCTCGCCGCGACCGTGGGCCACGTCCTGCACCTCGAAGGCGGTACAGCGACGCCGTACACGGGAGACTACGCCGCGTTCGTGCGCCAGCGCGCCGAGCGCCGGCTGGCGCAGCAGCGGAAGTACGACCAACAGCAGCGCACGATCGCGCACGAGAAGGACTACATCGCGCGCAACATTGCGGGGCAGAACAGCCGCCAGGCCAAGGGCCGGCGCAAGCGGCTGGAACGGCTGCCGCGACTGAGCCCCGTCATTGGTGCGGACGACACGATGGCGGTGCGCTTCGAGGTGCCGGAGCGCGGCGGCGATCAGGTCGTCAGCGCGAAGAACGTGAGCCTGGCCATCGGTGATCGCACGCTGGTCGAGCGATTCAGCGGAACACTGGAACGAACCGGCGTGCTGGGGATCATCGGCCGCAACGGGGCGGGCAAGTCCACGCTCCTGCGGGCCCTCCTGGGTGAGCATCCGACGCAAGGCGGCGAGCTGCGGCTGGGCGCGTCGATCACGGCTGGTTACTACCGGCAGGATCTCTCGCAGGTGCCGCTCGATCGCACGCTGTACGATGTGATCGCCGGGCTGCGGCCGAAATGGGAGCGCGGCCGGATCCAGGGGCACCTCGGACGATTTGGTTTTTCGGGGCAGGAAGTGCAGCGGCGCGCCGATTCGTTGTCGGGCGGCGAACGGGCCCGCGTTGCGCTCGCGATCCTGATGCTGTCGGGCGCCAACCTGCTCGTGCTCGACGAGCCGACCAATCATCTGGATGTGGAATCCATCGAGGCGCTTGAAGACGCGATCGAGGCGTACGACGGCACCGTCATTCTGGTGAGTCATGACCGGGCGCTGTTGCGCGCTCTGACAACGCGCATTTGGATCCTGCACGAACGGCGCATGACCGAGTTCGCGGGCGGCTTCGCGGAGTGGGAGGGAGTCAGCACGGAGCGCGCCCATGCTGCCGCCGTCAGCGCCGCCGAGGAACAGGCGCTGCGGCAGGTCCACGAGCATCAGCGTGTCGCGCTACTCCCCAAGAAGGATCCGCGTAAGGAGCTGCGCCGGGCTCGGCAGGAGCTCGACGAGGCGGAGGCTCGCGTGACCGAGCTTGAGTCAGCGGTCGCGCGGGTCGTCGGCACGCTGGAGGACCCGGCGCTCTACACAAGACCCGATGGCGCCGCTAAAGCCCGGGAGCTCGGCGCGGAGCTCGAGACATTGAAACGGGACCTCGATGCGGCGCTCGAGCGGTGGACGCTTGCGACCGAGCAGGTCGAGATGCGTTCTTGAGGGACTCACGCAGGCCTTGGAGCTCATCATCAATGGAGCCGCAACAATGCAACTGGCGATGATCGGGTTGGGCCGCATGGGCGGCAACATGGTGCGACGGCTCGTCCAGGGCGGGCACGAGCTGATTGTGTACGACTCGAGTGCCGAGGAGATCAAATCACACGTCGGTACGGGCGCCAAGGGCGCCAAGGACGTTGCCGACGTCGCTCGACAGCTGGCGCCGCGCCGAGTCGTCTGGATCATGGTGCCGGCGAGCGCAGTCGAGGGCACCATCGAGCAGCTCACGCCGCATCTCGCCCGGGGAGACATCGTCATCGACGGTGGCAACTCGAACTTCCGCGACTCGGTGCGGCGCGCCGAAGCGCTCAAGAAACGGGGAATCGAGTTCGTGGATGTCGGGACGAGCGGTGGGATCTGGGGCCTTACGCTCGGCTACTGCCTCATGATCGGTGCGTCGCCGGCCGCCTTCCAGCACTGCGAGCCGATCTTTCGGACGCTCGCGCCGGCTGATGGCTACGCTCACGTGGGTCCCAGCGGCGCCGGTCACTACGTCAAAATGGTGCACAACGGAATCGAGTACGGTCTGCTCGAGGCGTATGCCGAGGGTTATGAGATCCTGCACGCCTCGCAGGACTTCAAGCTCCAGCTCGGCAAGATCGCCAAGCTATGGAACCACGGCAGCGTGGTGCGGTCCTGGTTGAACGAGCTGGCGGAGCGGGCGTTCTCGCGTGACGACCAGCTAGCCGCCATCCGCGGCTACGTGGACGATTCGGGTGAGGGACGCTGGACAGTCGAGGAGGCGATCCGCCTCGACGTGCCGGCGCCGGTCATCACGTTGTCGCTGCTCGCGCGGCTCCGCTCCCGCCAGCAGGAGTCCTTCGGTGCGAAGGTGATCGCCGCGCTGCGCAACGAGTTCGGCGGGCATGCGGTGCAGACCAAATGATCGGTCTTCGCATCCTGATCATCCTGCCACTGACGGTGCTCGCACCAGCGCAGATGCTCCCTCAGGCCGCACTCACGGTCTCCGGACTGCGCGTCGAGTACCTCACCAATCCGATCGGCATCGACGTGGTGCAGCCGAGGCTGAGCTGGCGGATCGAAAGCACCCGGCGGAACACGATGCAGGCTGCGTATCAACTGCAGATCGGGACCAGTGAAGCGAGCCTGACTCGTGGCGCGGATCTACTGTGGGATTCGGGGAAGGTGACTTCCGAAGCCTCGGTATTCGTGGAGTATCGCGGTCCGCCGGCGGTGTCGCGTACTCGGTACTACTGGCGCGTGCGCGTCTGGGATACGAACGGTCGCGCGTCTCCCTGGACTCCTGTCGCGTTTTGGGAGACAGGGCTGTTCCAGTCCGGCGACTGGACCGCCCGGTGGATCGGCCCGAAAGCAACGGCGTCAGATAGCCTCCCATCTCCGTCGCCACTGTTGCGGCGGGCCTTTCGTGTTGACGACCAGGTGCGCACAGCGCGTCTCTACGTCACCAGCCTCGGCCTCTACGAGGTCTATCTCAACGGACAGCGGATCGGTGATCAGTTCTTCACGCCCGGCTGGACCTCGTACCACCACCGTCTCCAGTACCAGACCTATGATGTGACCCCGCTCTTGCGACCGGGCGCCAATGTCGTCGGCGCAATGCTCGGCGACGGCTGGTACCGCGGAAATCTCGGCTTCTTCGGCCAGCGCAACCTCTATGGGCGGCGGCTTGCCTTACGCGCGCAGCTCGAGATTCACTATGAGAGCGGACGGACGGAACGCGTCGTGTCGGATTCCGATTGGAAGACCACGGCTGGGCCTGTTCTCGCGTCGGACATCTATGGCGGCGAGACGTACGACGCGCGTCGGGGGGGGGAGCTCAGCGGCTGGGCTGACGCGCCGTACGACGACCGCGACTGGGCGGCGGTTGCCCTTCTCGATCCTCCTCCGGCGGCGCTCGTGGCATCGATGTCGCCACCAGTGCGTCGCGTGCGTGAGCTGCGTCCGGTGAACATCCATCGAGCGCCGTCGGGCGAAACGGTGTTCGACCTCGGTCAAAACTTCACCGGCTGGGCGCGTCTCAGCGTTCGGGGCCCGGCGGGCACGACGGTCACGCTCCGGTTCGGCGAAGTGCTCGACCGGGACGGCAATCTCTACACCGCCAATCTGCGCCGAGCCGGCCAGACGGATCGCTACACCCTCAGCGGGAAGTCGCGAGAGGTGTACGAGCCGCACTTCACCTTCCACGGCTTTCGGTACGTGGCCGTCACGGGACTTCCTGCTCCGCCGGACTCGACCACGATCACGGGCATCGCGGTGTCGTCCGATCTCGCGCAGACAGGCAGTCTCGTGACCTCGGATTCGCTGCTCAACCAGCTGCAGCGCAACATCGTCTGGGGTCAGCGCAGCAACTTTCTCGACGTGCCGACTGACTGCCCGCAGCGCGACGAGCGACTCGGATGGACGGGAGATGCGCAGGTGTTCGCGCGGACCGCCGCGTTCAACATGGACGTCTCCGGTTTCTTCGCGAAGTGGCTGTCCGATGTGGCGGCCGATCAAGACGCGAGCGGCAGTGTCCCGTGGGTGATTCCCAATCCACTCGGTGGTGACTCGATTCGCTTCGCGGGCACCGCTGGCTGGTCCGACGTCGCCGTCATCGTTCCCTGGACGATGTACGTCGCGTATGGCGACCGGCGCTTACTCGAGCGCCAGTATCCAAGCATGCGCGCGTGGGTCGATTACGCGCGGCGGCGAGCGGGTACGGATCTGATCTGGAGACCGGGATGGCAGTTCGGCGACTGGCTCGCGCTCCACAGCGACGATCCCTCGTACCCTGGTGCGACCACGGGAACGGATCTCATCGCGACGGCATTCCTGGCGCACTCCACGGATCTGGTATCGCGCAGCGCGGCGGCGCTCGGCCGGACCGACGAAGCGGCCGCGTATCGTGCGCGCTTTCGGTCGATACGCGACGCGTTCAATCGGGAGTTTGTCTCGAGTACGGGTCGAGTGGGCGAGAATACGCAGACGGCGTACGCGTTGGCGATCGCGTTCGATCTTCTTCCCGATTCTGTGGTCGCCGCTGCCGCCGCGCGTCTCGCGCACGACGTAGAAGCGCGCGAGCACCATCTCACGACTGGTTTTCTTGGCACGCCGTATCTCCTGCACGTGCTCGGCGCCACCGGGCACGTGGGGCTCGCGTTCGCATTGCTCACCCAGCGCACCTACCCGTCGTGGCTATACCCGATCACCAGAGGGGCGACGACCATGTGGGAACGGTGGGACGGCATTCGACCCGACAGCTCGTTCGAAGATCCCGGAATGAACTCGTTCAATCACTACGCCTTCGGCGCGGTCGGCGACTGGATGTACCGCAACATCGGCGGGATCGACGTGGATTCGGGAGCGGTGGGATACCGGCGGTCACGCATCGCGCCACGACCGGGAGCCGGCCTGACGAGTGCGAGCGCATCTCTTGAAACGGGTTACGGGACGCTGAAGTCCGCGTGGAGACTCGAGGGACCGCGATTCTTACTGGACGTCACCGTTCCGGCGAACACGTCAGCGGAAGTGACCTTGTGGGACGCACGGCTCGACCGCGTGCGGGAAGCTGGCGTCGCTCTCAACGTCAGCGAAGGCGTTCGCTCCGCCCGGCAGCGCGGCAGCGATGTGATCGTGGATGTCGGTTCGGGGCGTTATAGTTTCGCGGCCAGGGCTCCATAAGAGTACTTTCCACGTATACCCATTCGGACTGAGTGATGGAGCTTCTGCCCCTGAACGCGTCTCACGGTGCCTTGCTGCGTTCTCTGCAACTGCAGGAGGACGTCTGGGAATTCG
>WNEZ01000282.1_pt1 | contig 47251 bp, 49 predicted proteins | sample 5400521 | NCBI WGS metagenome assembly WNEZ01 (sample SAMN13153339, study PRJNA577476) | soil metagenome | isolation source: 120 cm saprolite under Douglas fir tree site 2 hole 1 replicate 1 | place: USA:California | collected 2015-04-18
CGTGACCCCGGCGATCTACAACGGCACCAAGGACCGCCCGGGCCTCGCCAGTCTCGTCACCGTACGCGGCTCGGGCCCTGTGAACATGAACACCGCCGGCCCCGGGGCGCTCGCCGCGCTCGGGCTCTCGACCGCGGAGATCACGGAGATCGTGCAGTCCCGGCGCAACAACGGTCCCTACCCGAGTGTGCCGGGGAAGTTCGGCGGAAGAAATCTGAGTGTCGCCACCAGAACGTTTCGCATCGAGGCGGAGGGCATCGTGGACGAGCGAGTGGCCGTGCGGTTGACCGCGATCGTCGAGAAGCGGACCGACGGCGACCCGCCCGCCGCCGTCGTGCTCGAGTGGTCGGGGCTCCGCTGACTTTTTCCTCACCAGCCGCGAACCCACACTTTCGTTTTGAGAGGCTACGTACCGTCTTTCAGAAATATGGGGACATATTGTAGAGCGGTGGACGTCACGGAGGCGAAAATCGATCCAGCTCGAAGATCCCGGCTAAATACAAATCGCCGAGGAATGCTTGTTTCCGGAAGTGGAATAACTTGCGACAAGGATGAAAGGTCTTGCGCTGTGTGGTGAAGACCTTTTCTACTCGTTCTTCGGTTACGGGTTGCAATGAGCCATTCCAGCATCGTCCCAGCGTGGCACGCGAGTTGCCCATAGTTCTGAGGAATCTCGGAAACAAGCGTATAAGGTTGAATCGCAGCCTTTTCATCGAATTATCGGAACCGGAGTGAAGTCTATAATTATGGTAGCGGCGCAGGCTCTCGTGGCGGTGTCATCGCGTGGGAGGAATTGTGAACCACCAAAGGTGGCCAACACTCGCCCGTGGAAGCGCCGCCTTTCAATGAGCGTTCTTGCCTCAACTTCGCGTCTTTGTGCAAGCGCGTCCAACGATTGAGGAGTTTTGTAGGCTCCTGCAATTTGGCCGTGAGGGGTGTTACCCTACGATGATGAAATTGGGCCCGCTCCGGCTCGCGGTCGTCATGCTCGGTGACCGGCTCAGCGTCGCGGCGATTCAGCGCGATCGGCAGGAAACATTCACCATCGACGCCGAGAACCCAGGGGCCGCGTTGCGCACGGAGCTCGACGCTCGGGGTCTCGCCGCACGGAAGGTGGCGATCGGCCTCGCGCGCTCGGCGGTCACCGTCAAGCCCATCGAGCTGCCGGCCGTGGCCGGCGAGACGCGCGAGATGGTGAAGTTCGAGCTCGAACGGCACCTGCCGATCCCGGCGGACGATGCGGCGTTCGACTTCGTCCCGCTGCCGACGGAAGCCGAGCCCGAAAGTGTCGCGAGCGAAGGCAAGCGCGTGCTGATCGTCGCCGCCGATCGTCGCGTCGTCGACGCCGCGCTGCGCCTCGCCGAGGAGGCGAAGCTCCGGCCCATGTCGATCACGGTGGCCGCGCACGAGCTGATTGCGCTCGTCGAGACCGACCGCCGCCAGCGCGTCGCGTGGCTGCACCGCACCGGTGACTCCGCCGACCTGCTGCTGCTCCACGGCTCGACCCTCGTGTGGAGCCGCTGCTTCCCCGCCACCGACGACGCGACGCTCGTCGCGGAAACTCGGCGGAGCTTTGCCGGCGCGCGCTGGCGCGAGTGTGACGCGGTCTGGGTGTCGGGCGACGGCGCTGCCGCGGCCGCGCTGCTCGACCTCGGCGTCCCGATCTCCGATCCACCCTGGACGTCCCGGGCACGGCGTCACCTGGCCGAGATCACCGAGCCTCGGGGCGCGGCCGAGCTGGCCGTGGCGACGGCCTCGAGCCGGGGGATCCGCCCGCTCGACCTCATCCCGTCTGCGATCAAGCCACGCCGCTTGACCCGCCAGGAAATGTTCACGGGGGGCGTGCTGGCCGCCACCGTTCTTCTGGCTCTGGCCGCACTGCTCGTCCCGGGCTACCGGGAGAGGCGCAGCCTCGGCCGCCTCAACGCGGAGATCGCTCGCATCGATCCCGAAGTGCGCGCGGTCGAGCGCGTGGCGCGCGAGCTCGAGCGGAAGCGCCAGCTCCTCGTGACCCTCGAGAAGATCGGCACGGGGGCGCTCCAGCCCCTGCCAGTGCTTCGCGAGCTGACCGAGGTCCTTCCCAGCGACGCGTGGGTCACCTACCTCGCGTTCGACGCGAAGGGCGTCGAGCTCACCGGACAGGCCGGGGCGGCCAGCACGCTGATTCCGCTGTTGGAAAACTCGCCGCGCCTCGAACGCGTCGAGTTCGCGTCACCCGTCACGCGCGGGCGGGATCGCGAGCAATTCAGGATCCGCGCGGCGTGGGAAACGCCGGCGCCCGCGCCGCCGGCCCCGACCGTCAAGGCGCCCGCCACGCCAGGCCCCGAGTCCCCGGCTACGAAGGGCGAAGGACGTTCGGGCGAGGAGCCTATTGTGCCAGCGCGCCCCGGGCCGCCGGGGCGTACTCCCGGACCGCCGCGCCAATGATCGCGAATCTCTCGCGGCGGGAAAAGACCCTGGTGGGGCTCGCGCTGGCCGTCGCGGTCCTGCTGGGCGGCTGGACGCTGGTGCTCGAGCCGATCCTCGATCGCAACCGGTCGGCCGCAGAACTGGTGCCGGCGCGCGAGCAGGTGCTGCGCCAGAAGCGCGACCTGCTTGCGCGCCAGGCCGCGATCACCGCCGACCTGGACGCGGCGATGAAGCGGTTCGACAAGCTCGCGGAAGGCTTCCTCACCTCCGCAACGCCCGCCGTGGCCGCGGCGGAGCTTCAGAAGCTCGTCAAGGATATGGCCGCGCAGGCGAAGACCGAGGTCCGCAGCGAGCGGATCCTGCCTCCGGTCGATCGCGGCGAGCTGCTCGAGATTCCCGTCGAGATCGCCGTGTCCTGCGAGATCCGGCAGCTCGTCGACCTGCTCGCGCGGCTCGACAGCGCGCCCAAGCTTCTGCCGGTCCAGGACCTCAAGATCCGCGTCGTCAACTTGACGCAGCCGAAGGACCTGCTCGTCACGCTCACGGTCTCAGGGTTCCTCCTGCCCGCCGCGCAGGGCAAGGCGAAGAGCTGAATGCCGAGACGCCTGCTCGCTGTCAACGTGGTGCTCGCGGGCGTGTCGCTGCTCTGCGTCGGCCTCATTGTAAAGCAGCTCATCGGGTCGCGGCCGGCAGCGCCCTCGCGCTCGCGGGCGCCCGCGGCCACACCGGCGCCGCCGCCCGCCGCCGAGTCGCTGCGACTGCCGGCGCAGGCTTACAGCGTGATCGCGACGCGTAATCTCTTCAGCCCCACGCGCTCGGAGATGCCCGGAGCGGGGATGGCGGGCGGCCCCGCCATCAATATCGTCAAGCCGAACCTGCACGGCATCGTGCTGCGCGACGGCGCGCCGATCGCGTACCTCGAAGACCCGCTGACCAAGCGCATCGCCGGCTACCGAATCGGCGATCCGATCGCCGGGGGTACCGTGCAGACGATCTCGGCCGACGCCGTCGTGATCGCCCGCCCCGAGGGCCCGGTGGACGTGCGCCTGCGCGATCCGTCGAAGCCGCGCCCGCCAGCTCCGGCGGCGGCCGGTCAACAGCCCGTGCCCGGCCAACCACCGAGCGCCGGCCAGCCTCCGGCCCCGAGCCCTCTGCCAACACCGGGGGTACTACCGCCGACACCGCGCGCCTTCGTGCCGCCGCCGATCCTGCAGCCCGGGCAGCCCATGCCGCCGCCGCCGGTGCAGCAGCCCGCGCCGGGCGTGCCAACGCCAGTTCCTTTCAGCCGGCCCTCGCCGAGTCTCGGGCGCCGTCTTCCTCCCGTTCCGATCAACCCGGCGGTCCCACAGCAGTCGAGCCCGCAGAACTAGCGTGAAGCGCCTCGTCGCGACGCTCACCCTGCTCGCCCTCGCCTCCGGGTGCACCGCGACGCGTCCCAAGACGCCGGCACCTTCGACGGCGCCGCCGCTGGCCGCGCCGACGCCTCCACCCCCGACGCCCCAGCCGCTGCCCCCGCTACCGCCCGCGTCCGTGGGTCCGCGCGCCTTGACGCCGGTGCAGCCGGCGGTCGAGCCCCCGCCGGCGCCGCCCATTCCCCTGCCGCCGACGGCGCCACCCGTGCCACCCGCTCAGCGGGGCCGGTTCGTCGTCCTCAACTTCGACAACGCCGACGTCGAGACCGTCATCCAGGCGGCCAGCGAGATCATCGGCTTCAACTACGTGCTGTCGCCCGACGTCCGCGGCAAGGTCACCGTGCAGACCTCGGGCCGGATCGCCCAGGAAGAGGTGTTCGGCGTCCTGCTGGCCATCCTCGAGGTGCACGGCTTCACGGCGGTGAAGGCGGGGAACCTCTACAAGATTCTCCGCATCGAGGGTGCGCGCGAGCGCGCCGTCCCGACGATCGTCGGCCCCGCGCCCGATCCGAACCGCACGACGGACGAGATCATCACGCAGATCGTGCCGATCAAGTACTCGGGCGTCGCGGATCTGAGCGCGCTCCTGCGGCCACTCATCTCGACGCGGGGTACGCTGATCGCCCACCGCGAGACGAACGTGCTGATCATCACCGACACGGCGTCGAACGTCACGCGCCTGCTCGACATCATCCGTCTCGTCGACGTGCAGGTGGCGCAGGAGGAGCTGCAGATCATCCCGGTCACGTATGCTGACTCCGCCGAGCTGGCGACGATCCTCACCCAGCTCTTCGCCAGCGGCCGTATCCGCGCGACGGCGCCCGGAACACCGCCCACGCCGACGCCGCCGGTCCCAACGCCAGGGGTACCGACGCCCCCCGCCGCCGGGCAGCCCGGCGGCTCGGCGGAGCGCGCGCCGTTGATCATTCCCGAGCGCCGCTCGAACTCGCTGATCGTGCACGCCAAGAAGCACGAGGTCGAAACGATCAAGCGCCTGGTCGCGCAGCTCGACGTCAACATCTACGGTGGGCGCCGAGTGTTCATCTACTACGCCGAGAACGCCAAGGCCAAGGACCTCGCGGCGACCCTGAACGCGATCTACGGGTCGCGCGAGGCAGGGGCCGGACCCGGGCCCGGGACGCCCGGTACGACGCCGACGCCTGCTCGACCCGGCACGCCGGTGCCGCCGTCCCCGCCGTACACGCCGCCGCCACCGCCCGGCAGCCCAGCCGCGGCGGCCCAGGCGGCGTCCGACGTCCTGGCCGAGGGCCAGGTGCGCTTCATCGCCGACGAAGTCACCAACGCGGTGATCGTCACGACCTTCCCGCGGAGCTGGACGGAGATCGAGAATACGATCAAGCAGCTCGACCGGATGCCGCGCCAGGTCCTGATCGAGGTGCTGGTGGCCGAGGTCACGCTGACCGACGACACGAGGCTCGGCATCGACTGGGCCGTGCGCTCGGGCCGCTACAACGCGCCACGCCCAGCGGCCCGGTCACGCTCCCTGTCGGAGTCGCCGGCCCGGCCGCCCTCCTCGGTCCCTACGCGGCGGGGCTCACCGCATTCACGTTCGCCACGGACCAGTTCATCGCGATGCTCAACGCCCTGGCGAGCGAGAACAAGGTGAACATCGTCTCGAACCCGCACGTGATGACATCGGAGAACAAGAAGGCGGTCATCAACGTCTCGACCTCGGTGCCGATCATCACGAGTCAACAGACGAGCGCGGTCAGCTCACCCGGCACGCTGCCCGGTGGAGGCACCAGCACGACGATCACGACCGGCGGCGTGAACCAAACCGTCGAGTACCGCGACGCCGGCGTCATCCTCACCGTGACGCCCCGCATCGGAGAGAAAGGCACCGTGGCGCTCGACGTCAAGCAGGAAGTCAACGCCGTCGGCGAGAACCAACCGCCCACCAACTCTCCCTCTTTCATCAAGCGCGAAGCAGAAACCTCGGTCGTGCTCGTGAACAACCAGACCCTCGTGCTGGGCGGGCTCATCCAGGACAAGGTAACCTTCACCGACCGCGGAATTCCCATCCTCAAGCGGATTCCGGTCGTGGGCTATCTCTTCGGCTTCACGGAGCGGAAGATCGAGAAGACAGAGTTGGTGCTGCTAATCACGCCGCGAGTAATCGGCACCGCGCTCGATGCCGCCAGGCTCACCGATGAGAAGCGGAAATCGACGCCCGAGCTGGAGGAGACGATCCGGAAGGCTCCGCCTCGCCCGCGGATGCAGCTTTCGCCGCCCCCCGTACAACCGCCGACGCCCTCGACGCCCTGACACGCCCGCGTCGTTCTCGGACCAGCGCCGCGCGATCGGCCCAGTTGGGCTCTCAACGGGGCGCGTGCGCGGGGCGCTACATCATTGACCGGTGAATTTGGGCGGGCGTAGCCCACTGGCGTTCTCCTTCCGGTTACGTGGCGACGACGGCGAACGGCTTCACGTCGGCGAGGAACTTCATGATCGCGAAGGCGAGAACGATCCACCACCCGAAGAACACGCGCGTCGCCATTGACCCGGCCACTATAGCCGACGCTCATGCGGGTGACAATCATCGCCACCCGATGAAACATCAGGGGCGCTCGTTGTCGAAGCGCTGCATCACGCCCTTGCCGTCGGGGCGCGGCCGCTCCTCGTAGCGGCCTCCAGTGTAGCTTGCGATGACCCGTCCACTTGCCCCGGAACTTGTCGAACAGGCGTCGCGCGGTCTCGGTCCCGATCCCCCGCCGCCGGTGGCGTCGCAGGATGAAGAACTCGCTGATGTCCCGCGTTCCCTCGCCCGCGAAGTGGGCGCCGTCACGGACCAGCACGAAGCCCGCGAGGGCACTGTCCACCCGGACGAGGAACGATGTCATCCTCGGGTCGATCCAGAAGCTCTCGATCGTCGCGGCGTTGCCGTAGAGGCCGTCGTCGCCGATGGCCCAGTCGTCGATGGCGGCGAAGTCGTAGAGGTAGAGCTGCATGAGACGTCTCAATACCGGGAGCTCCTGCGGACGCGCCTGGCGAAGCTCGACCTTCATGGTGTCGTGCTAGGCTACCGCTGATGCGACTCGAGCGCACGGTCATCGGCATGGTTCACCTCCCGTCCCTACCCGGCAGTCCGCGGTGGGACGGCTCGATGGCGCGGGTCGTCGCGTCGGCGCTGGCCGACGCCCGCGCGCTGATCGAGGGCGGTGCCGACGCGCTCCTCGTCGAGAACTTCGGCGACGCGCCCTTCACGCCCGGCCGCGTCGAGCCCGCCACCGTGGCGGCCATGAGCGTGGTCGCTGCGGAGGTCCGCCGCGCCCTCCCCGGGGCGCCGCTCGGCGTGAACGTGCTGAAGAACGACGCGCGTGCGGCGCTGGCCGTCGCCGCCGCCGTCGGCGCCGAGTTCATCCGCGTCAACGTGCACGCGGGTGCGGTCCTCGCCGACCAGGGGATCGTCCAGTCCGACGCCTACGGCACGCTTCGCGACCGGCGATTGCTCGGCGTCGACGTCGCGATCTTCGCCGACGTCGGCGGCAAGCACGCCGTGCCCCTGGCTCCCGTCGAGCTCGAGCAGACGGCGCGGGACCTCGTGCACCGGGGTCTCGCCGACGCGCTCGTCGTCTCGGGCCCGGCCACGGGCCAGGCGACGCCGCTCGCGGAGGTCAAGCGCGTGCGGAGCGCCGTCCCCAACGTGCCGCTCCTGATCGGCAGCGGTGTCACCGCCGAGACTGCCGCCGAGCTCCTGTCGGTCGCCGACGGGCTCATCGTCGGAACGTCGGTCAAGCGCGATGGCGACGTCGAGCAGCCGGTCGATCGCGCGCGGGTGGAGAAGCTGGTTGCCGCGGCTCGCCGTCGCTAGTCTCCTGGGCGTCCTCCTCGCCGCCGGCTGCGGCGCCGCGATGGTCCCCGATCCCGCGCGCCTGGCGGCCCTCGAGCCCGAGCTGGGCTCGCTGCTCCTGGTGGGCTTTCGCGGCACGGACATCGCCGGGAATGCAGATCTGGACAGGCTCCTCTGCGAGGCGCGCGTCGGCGGCACGGTACTCTTGTCCCGGAACATCGTGGACGCCGACCAGCTCGCTCGGCTCACCGGAGCGCTCGCGCAGCGGGCGGCGGCGTGCACGGGTCGAAAGCTTCTCGTCGCGGCAGACGCCGAAGGCGGCAACGTCATGCGCCTGGCCGCGCGCGCCGGCTGGCCCGAAACGTTCTCGGCGCAGGAGCTCGGTGAGACGAATGACTTCGTGCTGACGGAGCTGGAGGCGCGCCGCATCGGCACGATGCTGCGCGCCGTGGGGATCAACTGGAACCTGGCGCCGGTGGTGGACGTCGGCTACAACCCTGCGAACCCGGTCATCGTCGGCGCGGCGCGGAGCTTCGGGGCGAATCCGCAGCTGGTCACCGAGCACGCGCGCGCCTTCGTGCAGGGGCTGCGGGCCGAGGGCGTGCTGACCGCGCTGAAGCACTTCCCGGGCCACGGTTCGAGCTTCGGCGACTCTCACCGCGGCTTCACCGATGTCACCGCGACCGCGGCACCCGAGCTGGAGCTCGTGCCCTATCGGGCATTGATCGAAGAGGGATTCGCCGACAGCGTGATGACGGCGCATGTCTTCAACCGGCGGCTCGACGATCAGCGCCCGGCGACGCTCTCGCGCGCGACGATCGGCGGGCTCCTCCGGGGCGAGCTCGGCTTCAAGGGCCCCGTGATCAGTGACGACCTGCGCATGGGCGCGATCGAGCAGCATTACGGGGTCGGCGAGGCGGCGGTGCTGGCCCTCGACGCGGGGGTGGACGTGCTACTCATCGTTGACGACCGGCTGCCCGACGGACGCTCGGCCGCGCAGGTGGCGCTCGCGGCGATCCGCCAGGCCGTCGCGAAGGGGACGCTGGACCCGGCGCGCGTCGAGTCGGCCATCGAGCGCGTACGCGCGCTGCGGGGGCGTCTTCCCTAGAAAGCGCGCTATTCCCCAGCGCCTCACGGTAGGTCTCCGCGCTCGCTCGCCCGCAGCAACCCATCAACCTCGGCGCGGGTCGGCAGCGATGGCTGCGCGCCCCGACGGGTGCACGCGAGAGCGGCGGCCGCGTTGGCGAATCGAAGCGCGTCCTCGAGTCTAGACGTTCCGCCGAGCGCTACGGCAAGGGCGCCGTTGAACGCGTCGCCCGCGGCCGTCGTATCCACCACCGTCACGGCGTGCGCCGGAGCTCGCATCACCCTCTCCCCGTCCCCCTGTCCCGTGCAGGCCAGCGCGCCTGCGGCGCCGAGCGTCACGATCACGGTGCCCACGCCGCGCCTGCGGAGGGCGTGGCCCGCGGCCGCGGCGGATCGAAGATCCCGCACGGCGATGCCCGTAAGTCGCTCCGCCTCGCCCTCGTTCGGCGTCAGGTAATCCACGAACCGCCAGAGGTCGGCGAGGCCTTCGCGGACGGGCGCGGGATTCAGCACCGTGACGGCGCCCCGTCGCCGAGCTTCCTCGAGCGCCCATGCGACGGCCTCGAGCGGTGTCTCGAGCTGGCAGAGCGCGACCTGCGCCCACGCGAAGTCGTCCGCGCGGGATCGGACGTGCTCGAGCGCGAGCCGCCAGTTCGCTCCGGGCGCCACGGCGATCTGGTTGCGTCCCTCGCCGTCCACCACGATGAGCGCCGTACCCGTCGCGGCCTCACGCGTCACACCCACACCGTCGACACCGATCCGCTCCGCCTCGAGCGCCGCGCGGATCTCACGGCCGGAGTCGTCGTCGCCCACGCATCCGACGAAGCGCACCTCGGCGCCGAGGCGGCGGGCGGCGACCGCTTGATTCGCGCCTTTCCCCCCGTGGTTGACGAGCAGCGTGCCGCCGCTGACTGTCTCGCCGACGGCCGGCAAGCGCGGCGCGGCGACGGTGAAGTCGACGTTCGCCGAGCCGACTACGAGGACGCGCTGCGCCGTGACGTCGCCGGACACAGGCGATCGAGGAACAGTCGGAGAAACCGGTCGCTCTCCACGCCTTTCGCGACGCGGCAATTGGGCGCGCCGCTCGCGCGCAGTGTCTCGCCGTCCGGCCCGATGGCGAGGCGCATCGCCTCCCACTTGGCGAGCGACGGATCGACCGCCACGGCAACGGCCAGTGGATCGTGGAGCGCCATGCCCTGCGAGCCGTCGCCGTGCGCGATCCGGAAGGCGCGCTCGCTGAACGCCTGGATCCGCAAGGCGAGCGTACCCGGCGACCGCGCGAGCGCGGCCCGCATGCCGGCGCGGGGGAGCACCGCCTGGCGCGTCGCGTCAAGGGGTACCAGCTCGAGCGGCAGTCCGGCCGCGAGCACGCGATGGGCCGCTTCCGGGTCCACGTGCATGTTGAATTCGGCCGTGGGGGTGACGTTGCCGGGCACGTCGACCGCGCCGCCCATGGCGACGACGCGCCCGACCCGCCGGACCGCCGCCGCATCCTCTTTGAGCGCGAGCGCGAGGTTCGTCAGGGGCCCGAGGGCCACGAGCGTGAGCTCTCGCCCGTGCCGGCGAGCCGCGTCGACGATGACACTCACCGCGTCCGGCGACGCGGGCGCGGGCTCGACACTGGGCCAGTCCGGGAGGTCGCCGAGCCCGTCCTCGCCGTGGTAACGCGTCGCGGTCGTCAGCGCCCGAGCCAGTGGGCTCGCCGCTCCTGGGGCCACGACCGGTCGTGGCGTCGGGCGTCGGAGCGCGAGCAGGCGCAAGACGTTCGTGTTTGCCAATTCGAGGGGCACGTTCCCGGCGACCGTCGTGATCGCTTCCACCTGGATCTCGGGTGAGCTCCACGCGAGGAGCAGGGCGAGGGCGTCGTCAATCCCGGGGTCGGTGTCGATGAGGACGGGCGTCACGGAATCTCCTCACGGTTGTGCCGCATCATATTAGAATGAGGGTCACTTTCTCAGGGAGGAGGCGCGGATGAACATCCAGATCAGATATTGCGGGGAGTGAAACTACCTCCCCCAGGCCTCCAGTTTGCAGGCCGCCATCAAGAAGAAGTACGGAATCACCGCAGTCCTCAAGGAAGGCCACAGCGGGATCTTCGAGGTATCGATCAACGATGACGTCGTCTACACCAACGAGACGACCTACCGGTTTCCGAGAGACGAGGAGATCTTCGAGAAGATCGACGCCGCTAAGAAATAACACGCTGTAGCAGCTCCTCCCGAAACCGGGGATGGGCGACCGCGGTGAGCGCCTCGGCCCGTCCCCGTTCTCCCCTTCCCCGTAGCCGCGCCACTCCGTGCTCGGTCACGACCCAATCGGCCAGCGCTCGCGGGCTCGTCACCGCCGCGCCCGCCTGAAGGCGTGGAACGATCCGCGACACGGCACCGTCGCGTCCCGTCGAGGGCAGGGCGATGATCGCCGCGCCATCACGGGAACGGGAGGCGCCGAGGACGAAGTCGAACTGGCCGCCGATCCCCGCCACCTGGCGCGGACCCAGGCTCTCGGCGGTCACCTGCCCGCCGAGGTCGACCTCGAGCGCGGAGTTGATGGCCACGAAACGATCGAGCTGCGCCACGATCTCGGGATCGTGAACGAAGCCGGACGACTCCATGTTCACGAGGGGGTTCTCGTGCAGGAAGTCGAAGAGCCGATGCGTCCCCATCGCCTCGCCGATGTCCATGCGCCCGCGGTGGACGCGCTTCAGCGCATTGGTGACGACGCCTCGCTCCACGAGCGTCACGGATGCGTCGACCAACAGCGAGTGCAGTGCGAGGTCGCGGTGGTTCGCCAGCGCCTCGAGCACGGCCTGGGGAATCGCGCCGACCCCGACCTGCACCGTCGCTCCGTCGGGCACCAGCCCGGCGACGTGACGCCCGATGGCGCGCTCGACCTCGCCGATCGGTGGAGGCGGATACGGTGTGAGCGGCTCGTCCACCTCGACCCAGCAATCGACCTGGCTCCGATGGAGAAAGGCGTTGCCGAGCGTGCGCGGCATCGCCGCGTTCACCTGGGCGATCACGAGCGGGGCGCGGCGGGCCGCCGGCAGCGCCACGCTCACGGAGACGCCGAGGCTCAAATAGCCGCGCGCGTCCGGCGGCGCGCAGTGGACCAGGACGCAGTCCGGCGCCCACGCGCCGCCGGCGGCGAACTGGCTGACGAGATCGAAATAGCGCATCGGCACGAATTCGACCCGCCCCCGGCGCCGCGCCTCGTCGAGGCGGGGCGACATGTGCCACGTCGCAAAGCGGAGCGCCGCGTGCTCGGGCCGCGCGAAGGGATAGTCGCCGAGGTGAATGCCGCCCAGCAGCGTCAGATCGGGTAATCGCGCGGACTGGCGACAGATCTCGGCGACGAGCGCGGCGGGCTCGCCGCACCCCGGCGGCAGCAGCACCCTCATCGCCGGCCGCAGCCGGCCGACGGCGTCCACGAGTGAGCATCGGGCAAACGCGCGCGACATGAATCGCGAGGCTATATATACCTGATCCCGCGCTAGAATGACCGCATGAATTGGTCGCGACGCTCGATTGCGCTGCTGGCCTTGCTCGGGATGCTCGCCGGATGCGCGACGGCGCCGGCGGGTGGAGCGCCCCAGAGCAGGAGCAGCAGCTCGCCGCGCGTGCGCTGCCTGACGGACCCCGCGCGCGACGATACATCGACCAGCCGCCCTCTCTTCTTCTTCTTCTGCGTGGAGAGCCCGTGAGCGCGCCCGTGACGCGGATCGCCCTCGTCACCGGGGGCGCCCGCGGCATCGGGCGAGAAATCGCGCTCGCGCTGGCCCGCGAAGGGTGCCACGTCGCGGTCGCCTCGCGATCCCTGCGGTCGGTGGAGGCGACGGCCGGTGCGGTTCGCCGACTCGGCGTTGAGGCGATGCCGTTCACGCTGGACGTGACCGATGCCGATGCCATCACACAGGCGATGCAAGAAATCCGCGCCAGGCTCGGCCCGATCGACGTCCTCGTCAACAACGCGGGGATCGCCGAGTCGGCGCCCTTCGCGAAGACCGAGCCGGCGCTCTGGGAACGTCACCTGCGGGTCAACGCGACCGGGCCCTATCTGCTCACGCGCGCCGTCCTGCCGGCGATGCTCGAGCGTCGCTGGGGGCGCGTGATCAACATCGCCTCGCTCGCCGGGCTCCACGGCGCCCCGTACGTCACCGCGTACACCGCCTCCAAGCACGCGCTCGTCGGCCTCACCCGCGCCCTCGCCGCCGAGGTCGCCGGCACGGGCGTCACCGTCAACGCCATCTGCCCCGGGTTCGCGGCCACCGACCTCGTGTGGAACAGCGCACGGAATATCGCGGCCAAGACGGGGAAATCCTTCGATGACGCCGTCGCGGCGATGGCGCGCATCAACCCCGGCCGCCGGCTCATCGACCCGGCGGAAATCGCCGCGGTGGCGGCCAAGCTGGTCCACGACGACGCGACGAACGGGGAGACGATCGTGCTGGACGGCACATCCTGAGTGGTTTGGCGAGGCTATGAATGAGGAGGCCCCGATGACCCACCGGATCGAGCTCCACAATCCGCCATCGCTCATGAGGCCCGTCGGCTACTCCCACGCCGCCGAGACCCGGGGCGGCCGCATGCTGTTCCTCGCCGGTCAGGTCGCGAAAGACCGTGACGGCCGGGTCGTCGGCAAGGGCGACCTGATCGCCCAGTTCCGGCAAGTGTGCGAGAACTTGAAGACCCTGGTCACCGCCGCGGGCGGCCAGCTCACCGACGTCGTGAAGCTCACCATCTACGTGCTGGACGCCGGCGAGTTCAAGCGGCAGGGCGAGCCGATCGGCGTCGTCTATCGCGAGTACTTCGGCAAGCACTTCCCCGCGATGACGCTGGTCGGTGTGCGAGATCTCTACGACGCCGCGGAGGGCTGCCTGATCGAGATCGACGGGTTCGCCTGCCTCGCCGAGTGAGGCGGGCCCCCGACCGCCACCTGGCGGTCAGCACGTGGCTGCGGCTGCTCCACGCCCACGCGCTCGTCGAGCGCGAGCTGCGGCGCGCCGTCGGGGTGCACTGCACCTTCCCGCAGTTCGACGTCCTGAACCAGCTCGACCGCGAACCGAACGGCCTCACGTTCGTCGAGCTCTCGCGCCGGCTCCTCGTCACCGCGGGCAACCTCACCGGCATCGTGGACCGGCTCCACGCCGAGGGGCTCGTCCGCCGGGCCGTCCATCCCGAGGACCGTCGCGCCTTCCGCCTCACGCTGACTCCGAAGGGACGCCGCCTCGCGCGCCAAGCCCAGCGCCGCCATCACCGCGTCCTCACCGCGCTCCTCGCCGAGCTCCCGGCCCGCGAGCTACGCACGCTCCGTGGTCTCCTCGACCGCCTGCGAAAGAGCCTGTCCCTACGGAGAGCGTCGCGGAACTGATAAGATATATACAGATAAGATATATTTTGATAGTCCAGGATTAAATGATATGGATTCTCCGGCGCACCGTATTCGCCACCCGCTGCCGCTGGCCCACTGGCCGACGCGCGAGGACGCCGGGCGCGCCCGCTGGTTCTCCCCGATCCGGATCGGCAGACAGCTGACCGCCGCGGAGAGGACGTGGGTGCCGGCGATGGTGCCGTGGCGGGCGACCGACGACGGGTTCGTCACGCCAGAGGTCCTCGAGTGGTATGCGCGGTTCGCCGAGGGGCAGCCCGGTGTGCTCGTCGTGGAGGCCACCGGCATCCGTGACGTCGCGAGCGGTCCCCTGCTCCGAATCGGCGACGACCGCTTCATTCCCGGGCTGCAGGCCCTCGTCGAGACAGTCCGCGAGCGGAGCCGGGGCCGGACGCGGCTCTTCATCCAGATCCTCGATTTCGTCACGGTGCGGCGCCGCCCCGAGCCCGAGCGATTCTTCGGTCGATATCTCGCGATCACCGACGCGTTGCGTGGTCAGCTTGCCCTCTGGCTCGACGACCCGCGCTGGCGCGAGGCGCCCGAGGAGAACGTGCGCGAGCTGCTCCTCACCGCGGACCGCGTGACGATCGAGACCGTGCTGACCGACCGCGAGCTCGAAGCGCTCGACTACGGCTACCGCGAGCGGATCTGGGACATGCACCTGCCCCAGGTCCGAGAGCTGCCGCGGGTCCTCCCCGCCTTCTTCGCCGAGGCCGCGCGGCGAGCCCGCGAGGCGGGCTTCGACGGCGTCGAGCTGCACTACGCCCACGCCTACACGATGGCGTCGTTCCTCTCGCGGCTGAACGCCCGGACCGACGGCTATGGCGGCTCGCGCGAGAACCGCGTCCGGTTGCCGCTGGAAGTGCTGGCGGCCGTCCGGGCACGCGTCGGCGACGACTACGTCGTCGGCATCCGGTATCTGGGCGATGAGGTGATCGAGGGCGGCAGCGACCTCGACGACGCGATCTGGTTCGGCGTCCGGTTCGCCGCGGCAGGCGTCGACTACCTGTCGGTCTCCAAGGGCGGACGCTTCGAAGACGCCAAGCAGCCGAAAATCGGCGAAGCCGTCTATCCCTACACCGGAGCGTCAGGCTACGAGTGCATGCCAACGGTTCTCTCGGACGCGCGCGGCCCCTTCGGCCGGAACGTGCCGCTCGCCGCGGCGATCCGACGCGCGATCCGGGACGCCGGACTACAAACACCGCTCGTCACCAGCGGCGGCATCACCACCTTCGACCAGGCGGAAGGGATCCTCCAGCGGGGCGAGGCCGACTGCGTGGCCGCCGCGCGCCAGACCCTCGCCGACCCCGACTGGTTCCGGAAGATCCGGCTCGGTTACGGCGAGCTCGTGCGGCGCTGCGAGTTCACGAATTACTGCGAGGGGCTCGACCAGCGACACAAGCAGGTCACATGCAAGCTGTGGGACCGGAAGTTCGAGCCCGGCGACCCGGTGGTCAGGCTCGCGAACGACGGCCGGCGCCGTCTCAGCGCGCCGCCGTGGTCGCCCCCCGGCGAAGCCGGCGTCGACGCGCCAGCCGGCTGAGCGGCGGGCCGGTGAGGCGGGTGAGAATCCATTCCTTGCGCAGCTGCGCGCCGAGCTTTCGATAGAACCTGATCGAGGGCGTGTTCCAGTCGAGCACCGCCCACTCCAGGCGGCCGCAACCGCGCCGCACCGCGATCCGCGCCAACTCTGCCAGGAGCGCCCGGCCGGCGCCCCGTCCGCGCTCCTCGGGGAGCACGAAGAGGTCCTCCAGGTAGAGCGTCGGACGTCCCATGAAGGTCGAGTACGTGAAGAAATAGAGCGCGAAGCCCACGGCGGTGCGGCCCCGCCGGCAGATGAGCGCGTCGAAGTAGCGCCGCCGCCCGAAGCCGTGGCGGCGGATCTGCCCGACCGTAGCCTCCATCTGGTGCGCCAATCGCTCGTACTCGGCGAGTCCGCGGATGAGCCGGAAGATCACGGGCGCGTCGCGCCGGGCCGCTCGACGGATCGACAGTGCGGACACGGGCCTCAGCGGGCGTTCCGCGCCACGTTGAAGAAGATCTCGCGGGCCGACTTGCGGCGCGGATCGATGATCGCCCGGCCCGTCGCCACCAGCACGTAGAGCATGTTCAGCGCGGCCAGCGGCGAGGGCACGGCGCGGCGGTTCTTCGACCGAGTGAACACGAGCCTCGCGGTGAGCCCCCGCCGGCCCCGAAGCCGACGATGGAGCCGGTCAACGACCGACCGGCTGACGAGGTTGAAGTTTCCGGCGTCTCGCTTGCTGAGCGAGAGGGACATGACGAAGTATTGCCGCGCGCTGGAGAGGACGTAGTAGTGCTGGCGCTTGCCCTGCACCTCTCCGTGGAACTGCAGGCCAGTCGTCAGACTGTCGACGCTCAGCTTCATCGGCGTTCCTCCGCATCGTTGGACGGCGGCCGCAATTCGAAGACGGGATAGCGTTCGGCGATGTCAACAAATGCTTCGGCAGGCGAGCCGGCGGGCACCGGGAAATAGCGCTGGACGGCCGGTCTGAACCGGGCGAGGTAGGCGCGCAGCACCGGCGGCTTGTCGGCGGCGGGGACGGCGCGGAGCCGAAATCTCCGGCTGCTCGATCCCCTTTTCAGGGTGACGTGCCCGGCGGCTTCGGCGTTACGCACCCACTGGGTACGCCCTCGAGGGGCCACGAGGAAGGGCGTGCCCTGGAGCTCCACCAGACTCACGGGAGTAGCGAACACGCGACCCGTCTTCCGACCTCTCACCTGCAAGAGATAGTAATCGCGCGGGCCGAGCCCCCAGCCGACCAAAACACCAAACGCCGTGTTGAAGGCGCGCTCGAGCGAGCTCGGTTCCCGGAACGTGGGGCCCGGCTGATTCACTTACCGCTGGCTCAGGTAGTGCTCCGCGATCTCGATAGGCCGCGCGAGCCAGACGTCCTTCTTCGCGAGGATGTGCTGGATCAGCCGCTCGACCATCCGCATCCGCGACGGGCGACCGATGACTTGCGGGTGGCCCATGACGTTGAAGAACCCGCCCTCCTCGTACGCGCCCTCGAACTCCTCCCTCCAGATCTCGAACACGTCCTCCTGGCTCCAGATCCCGTTACCCACCGGCGGAACGGCGCTGAACCCGAAGTACACCCAGTCGTCGTTGACCCACGCCGTGGGCAGCTCGACGAGCTCGCCATATGATGTCTTGTGGCAGTAGGGCAGATCGGCGTCCATCATGTTGCTGTGATAGACGAACCCGTGCTTGCGGAGCAGCTCCATCGTGTGCTTGCTCGGATCGCAGGACGGCGCGCGGGAGCCCTGCGGCCGGACGCCGAGCACGTTCTTGAAGATGTCCAGCGTCTTCACGAGCAGGGCCTCCTCCTCCTCGCGCCCCGAGAGGAAGAAGGGCTTCTCGTGGAGGTATCCGTGGTGGCCGATCTCGTGGCCGCGCCGCAGCACCTCGCGGGCGATATCGGGGTAGCGCTCGACGATCCAGCCCGGGATGAAGAAGCCGCACTTCAGGTCGTAGCGGTCGAGGATCCGGAGGATCCGCGGCATGCCCGTCTTCGGCCCGTAGGCGCCCATGCCCATGTGGAGCGGCCGCTCGGCGAGCGCGGGGTCGCGAAGGATCCACGGGCTCTCGCCGTCGACGTCGAATGAGATCATCACCGCACACCGCGCCCCGTTCTTCCACTTGATCGGCCGGTCCATGAATGTCTCCTCGCGCTGGCGGTGCGGGGACTTCCCGGGCTAGGGACCCGCCACGTCCACCAGCATCTCCGTGTACGCGCGCACGCCCTCGCGCAGGTTCTCCAGCGAGATGCGTTCGTCGTTGCCGTGGATCCTCTGCAGCTCCGGCTCCTCGATGACGAAGGGGCTGAAGCCGTAGCCGTGGAGCCCGCAGCGCCGGAAGACCCAGTTGTCGGTGAAGGCCACCAGGATCATCGGCGCCACCACGGCACCCGGCACCCGCCGCCGCAGTGTGTCGGCCATGGCCTTGTAGAGCTCGGTATCGGGCGGCGAGAGGTTCGGGACCTTCGGCTCGCTGTCGATCTCGACCTGCACGTTCGGGTCGGCGATGGCGCGCCGGACCCAGCCGGCGATCTCCTCAGGGTCGTCGCCCGCCAGCATCCGGCAGTCGATCTGGGCCGCCGCTTCGGGCGGGATGACGTTGCTCTTCTCGCTGCCCCGCAGCATCGTCACCGCGAAGGTCGTCTGCACCATCGCGGCGAACTGCCGGTTCGCGAAAAACCTCGCGCGGAACGCCGTCTCTCGAAGGCTGCGCGCAAGATCGTCGTAGCCGGCGCCCCGGTCGGAGGGCAGGAGACCGGCCATGCGGGAGAAGAACTCCTGCACCTCCGGGAGCACGCGCACCGGCCGTTCGGCCTCGAGCAGCCGGTTGAGCGCTCGGACCAGCCGATTCGGCGCGGTGTCGGGCCACGGCATCGAGCCGTGCCCCGGCTCGCCGCGGGCCGTGAGCGTGAGCGGCAGGCCGGTCTTCTCCGAGATGACGATGGCGGCGAGCGGCGCCGTGAGACCGGAATGCGTCTGGATCACTCCAAGCTCGGAGATCGCGTACTCGGCGCCGGCGAGCCAGTCGCGGCGACGATTCGCAACGAACTGCGCGCCGAGCTCGCTCCCGGCCTCCTCATCGGCCGTCGCGAGAAACACGAGGTCGCGCTTGAGCGGCACGCGCGCGCGCTTGAGCGCCAGCAGGACGGCCAGATGCAGAATCCCGGTCGACTTCATGTCGATCGCGCCGCGCCCGTAGAGGTAGCCGTCCGCGATCACGCCTCCGAACGGATCCACTGTCCAGTAACGGCGGTCGGCGTACACGACGTCGATGTGATGGTGGAGGACGATCCCGCCCAGCGAGCCGTCGCCGGGGAGGCGTGCGCGGAGGCTGGCGCGCCCGGGCGCCGCCTCGATCGTCTCGCTTTCGATTCCGTCGCGAGCCAGGACGTCGGCGAGAAACCGGGCTCCGGCGATCTCGTTGCCGGGAGGATTCGTGGTGTCGATCATCAGATAGCGGCGCAGGAGATCGACCGTCTCGTCGCCCAGCGCCGCCCAGTCCATCATCGCGCTTCCGCTTCGGGGATCATCGCCTGGACGTCGCCGAGCTCCCATCGAGCCATGTGGCAGTAGAGGTCGAGGAGCTGCATGGTGCGCTCGATGGCCGGATTGTCGCTCGCCTGTCGCAGCTCCCGGACCCGCGCCTGCAGATCGCGGATGCGCTCGAGCGTCTCCTCGCGCGTCATGCGCCAGTCCTCCCCCCGAGCTGCCAGCGGTGCGCGGCCGGGCGATGGTCGAAGAAGCGCTTGGCCTTCAGCTCGTAGCGGGGCAGGCTTCCCGGCTTCTGCACCTCGACGCCGATGCTGACGCCGATGGCCGACTTGAAGACCGCCTCCGCATCGCGGCAAAGCTCGCCGTAGCGCCGCTCGTCGAGCTCCGGCCGCGCCTCGGCCTTGACGGTCACGAAGTCGTTGGCCGCGTCCCGGCCGACGTGCAGCTCGTAGTGCTCGGAGAGCCCCGTCACCCGGTGCAGCATCGCCTCCACCGCCGACGGGTAGACGTTGACGCCCTTGACGATGATCATGTGGTCGGTGCGGCCGAGCACGCCGCCCGGGTAATAGAGCCACGTCGTCCCGCAGCCACAGGGTTGATCCGTCCAGCGGACGAGGTCGTGCGTGCGGTATTTGATGAGCGGCTGACCGTCCTGGATGTAGCTCGTCACGATGTGCTCGCCCACCTCGCCGTAGGGCACCGTGTTGCCCGACTCGTCGACGACCAAGGCGTGATACCACTCCTCGCAGAGATGGACCCCGCCCTGCAGGGGGCAGCCCGGGTTCGTCGGACCGAGCTCCGCGATTCCGTAGAGCTCGTAGCACTTGGCGCCCCACAGGTCCTCGATCGCCTGGCGCGTGGCGGGGATGCTGCCGCCGGGCTCGCCGGCGACGATGACGTGCGAGATGGAGGTCTTGGCGAGGTCCATGCCGATCCCGCGCGCCGTCTCGCCGAGGTAGAGCGCGTAGGTCGGCGTCGCCAGCATGACGTCGGGACGGTACTGCTCGATCTGACGCAGCCGCGCCTTGCTGTCGAGCCCTCCGCCCGAGACGACGGTGGCGCCGAGGCGGCGTACTCCCATGTAGGCCGACCAGAAGGCCGCGAAGATCCCCCAGTTGAACGGGAAGTAAAAGCTGTGGCGCGCGCGGAGACCCGCGGCCCAGTAGACGTACACCCACGACTCGCCCCAGAGCTCGGCGCTGTGGTACGTGAGCGGAATGTGGAGCGGGGCGCCGGTCGAGCCGGAGGTGGCGAAGCGCTGATGGAAAAACTCCTCGGAGACGGCGAGCGCCTCGCCGAACGGCGGGCTGACGGCCTGCGCGTCGAGGACCTCTTTCTTGTCGATGAACGGCAGGCGCTTCAGGAAGTCGTCCATGGTGCGGATCTGTTCGGGCCGGACCTTGTGGCGTTCGAGCAGCTTCCGGTACATCGGACTCCGCGCGTACGCGTACGCGATCACGGTCTGGAGCTTGCGGAGATGCAAGCGGTCGAGGTCGGCGCGCGCCATGGTCTGCGTGTATGGATTCCAGAACCGCTGGGCCTCGACCTCGGGCTTGTACAGCTTCATGAACCGGAGCTCGTGCCCGGGACGGCCGAGGGTGGCCTGAGAGAGGTGCGACCCGGCCCGAGCTCGGCGCGCACCTGGCGCGTGCCCGCCACCAGCGCCTGGAGCTTGGCAAACGCGAGATGGCGCGGGAGCCGCGCGAGCCCGCAGTCGGGATTGATCCACAGGCGCTCCGCCGGCACGGTCTCTAAGACCCGGCGGATCCGCCGCGCGACCAGCTCCGCGCTCTCGACGTAGAAGTTCTTGAGATCCAGCACACCGGCACCCAGCTCTTTTGGACAGTCGAACTCACGCCAGAGCCCGCTCTCGGCCATCTCCCGATTGGCGAACTCGAACACGAGCTGCTCGGCGCAGACGCTCGAGATCGTCGGGAACAGCGGTCGATAAGTCCGCTCCCCGAAGCCGAACCCCTCGAGTGTCCCAAAGCAGATGTGCCAGAAGCGCCGCTCGACCGCCACGCCCTCGAAGCAGCGGTCGTAGAACTCCACCAGCCGCTTCGGATCCATGATGAAGCTCTGGTAGACGTCGTCGAGCTGGAGGTTGCGGGCGCCGCCGGCGGCGAGCGCGCGGAGCTCCCGGTTCAGGATCGGCGCCAGGTCGGCCGCGACCTCGTAACGATCGCGATAGGGTCCCCCCCTGGTGATTTGTGTGGCGAGCGTGAGGGGGCCCGGGAGCGTGATCTTGAACGGGCGTGTCGTCGCCTGCCGGAGGTAGTCCAGCTCCTTCAGCGTCCCGAGCCCATCGGGCGCCGAGATGCGCTCGACCGGCTCGTAGAACACGTGACCGTCGTAGGACAGGACCCCGACCTTCCGGCGGGGCTCGAGCGGCCGGAGCCCGCCGAAGTACTTGAAGATCGACACGATGAACCCCTGGCGTCGCATCTCGCCGTCGGAGATCAGGTCGACGCCGGCTCGCTCCTGATCGCGGATCGCCGTCTCGACGGCGTCGTTCTCCGTCTCCGCGAGGTCCATCGCGCCGAAGCTGCCCGCCTCGATCTTCTCGTACGCGGCCCACAGCCAGGCCGGGATCGCGTAGCTGCCGACGACGGACGTCGGCAGGATCGGCAGCACCGGGACGGTCACGCGTGACTACTCGGCGAGCGTGAAGACGCCCCGCTTGACGGTGAGGGCCCAGATGTGTCCGACGTTCACGCCGAGCTCGTTCATCGTGACCGCGCCGATGGCGCCGTCGTAGCCCTTGAGGTCCGCCCAGCACTTCGCGAGCTTGTCGCGATCGCTCTCGAGGTCGTCGGGCTTGTTGGTCACGCCAGTCGTCTCGATGCACATCTTGGAGATGAAGAGCTGGTCGTACATCGCGAGGCCGGACGAGTTGGGGCGCTTGCCCCCGGAGCGCTCGAGGAACTTCTTGACGAACGCCTGCACGCGCGGGATCGGTCGCTCGTTCCACGCATACGTCGTGGTGTACCACCCCTCGACGACGTCGCCGCCGAGCGTGATGAGGTCCGGCGTGGCGGTCGCGACGCCGCCGTGGAACGGCCCCTTGTACCCCTGCTTGCGCGCCTCCTTGGCAATGAGCGCGGCCTCGCGCGATCCGGAGCCGAGGAAGAGCATGTCGGGTTGCTTGGCGAGGGCGCGGGTGACCTGGGCGCTGAAGTCGAGATCGCCCGTCTGGAAGGTGATCGAGTCGAGGAGCTCGATACCCGCCTGCTGGAACGTGGCCGGCATCACCCGCGTCGCCTCCGCCGTGGAAATCGCGTCGGCCTGGTTGTAGAGGATGGTCGCCTTCTTGACGCCCGGGTGGTGCTTGCGGAGGGCGGCGAGCCCCGTGCCGAGCGCCTTGGCGGCACCCGGGTTCATGGTGTACGCGAACGGGCGGAACTTATCGGTGAGCCCAGGCGCCGCGGCGGTCGGCGTGATGATCGGCACCTTCAGGCTCGCCGACAGCGGAAACATGACACCGGCGCTCGAGCTCGAGATCGACCCGTGGATCATGAGAACGCGGTCGGTCTGCGCGAGGCGGCGCGTCAGCGTGACCGATTCCTTCGGATCACCTCGGTCGTCGGCGACCACGAGCTCGAGCGGCAGGCCACCGATCCCGCCGGCGGCGTTGATCTCGTCGCGCGCGAACTCGGCCCCGATCAACCCGTGCTGGCCCCAGTCTACGAACAACCCCGCCATCGGCATGATCACGCCGAGCCTCACCTTGTCCCCCGCCAGCTTCGCGCCGACGGCCGGGGGCGCGGCGAGGCCCGCGAGCAGCACTGTGACGAGAGCCCCGACCGCCCGACGCCGGATCCCGATCATGTCAGTCTCTCCTCTCACGCGAGCGACAGCGCAAGCCGGTCGAACTCCGTGACGTGCATCTCGCGACCCATGCCCCAGCGATGGATCGCGGCCATGACGTCCTCGAGCTTTTCGGAAGGATAGGGCGCGAACACGAACCGCTCGCCGGCGCCCCACCGGTCCACGCGCCACGGCCGGTCGGCGAACTCGGGGGGAACGCACTTCTTCCAGAGCGGCAGGTAGCGCGCGAGGTCGCGGTCGATCGCTTCGTCGGCGCGCGCGAGCGCGGCGAAGTAGCGCCGCAGGACGTCCCGCTCGCTGGCCTCGTCCACCCACCAGAGCGTGTTGAACTCGCCGTCCAGGATCTTCCGCAGGCCCAGCTCCTCGGCCATGTAGATCTGCGGGTCGAGGAGGCTCGCCGCCTCCACCTCGCCCTTCAGCAGCGCGTCGAGCCGGCGCCCGAAGCCCCCGACTGGCGCGATCTTGATGTCGTCGAGCGGCAGGTACTTCTCGAGGCGGTAGGGCACGTTGTAGTGGCTGCCCGCCATCAGCCCGACCGCGACGGGCACGCCGCGGAGGTCCTCGGGCCGTCGGATGGGCGAGTCGGGGCGGACGTAGATCGCGTGCCGCGCGACGCCGTAGGCGTCGGGCACGAACTTTCCCATGCCGGCGCCTGCGTTGCACAGGCTGCCCCACGCGCACGCGTTACCGATGGCCTGCGTGCCCTCGAGGAACGGCTGGTCTTGCGGGCGAGCCTTGTAGCCGCCGGTCCACGCCCTCATCTGACCGTGATAGACGTCCCACATCACCTCGGGATCGAGGTCTTGCGCGCGGAAGTAGCCCTCCGCGAACGCGATCCACTCGTGCAGCCGCATACCCGTGGGAAAGATGCGGATCTTCGTGAGGTCGTTCATCGGTTGGGCGACGGTAATACGGCGGACCGAGCCCTGTCAATCCAGGTGTATCATCGCGCACAATGTTCGTTCAGCAGCTCGTCAACGGGCTGATGCTCGGCGGCGCCTACGCTCTGGTCGCGATCGGTTACACGCTCATCTTCGGTGTGCTGAACCTGCTTCACCTGGCGCACGGCGACATCTTCATGGTCGGCGCCTACGTGGGGCTCGCCCTGACGCTCGTGGGATTCCCGCCCTGGGCCACGCTCGGCGGCGCCATGCTCGCGGCGGCGGCACTCGGCGTCGTCGTCGAACGCGTCGCGTTCCGCCCCGTGCGCAGCCGCGGGAGCCACGTCACACCGCTGATGACGACGATCGCCGTCGGGCTCGTCCTCCAGCACGTCGTGGTGAAGATCTTCGGCGCCGAGCCGGTGGCGTTCCCGGCGCCCTTCGCGGCGGCGTCCCTCCACCTCGGTCCCGTCACGCTCTCCACGCTCCAGCTCCTGATCCTCGGCACGTCCGTGGCGCTGATGGCCTTGCTCGAGCTTTTTCTGCGGTCGACGCCGACGGGCATGGCGATCCGCGCGACGGCGGAGAACCCGACGATCGCCGGGCTCATGGGCATCAACGTCTCGCTGGCGATCGTGATCACGTTCGCGGTCGCCTCGGCGCTTGCCGGCGCGGCGGGCGTCCTTCTCGCCTGGAACTTCACCGGCCTGAGCCCGTTCTTCGGTGTCAAGGTCGGCCTCAAGGGGCTCGCCATCATGCTGCTCGGCGGGCTTGGAAACGTCACGGGCGCGATGGTCGGCGGCCTGGTCATCGGCGTTGTCGAGGTGCTGAGCGTCGCCTACCTCGCGTCGTCCTACCGGGACGCGTTCGCGTTCGCCGTGATGATCCTGATCCTCCTGGTGCGCCCGACCGGGCTTCTCGGCGCCCGGCTCCAGAGCGGCTGAGGCTCGCGTGCTGTCCGATCACGCCGTCTCGATCCTGATCTTCGCCGGCATCGACGTCATCATGGCGCTGTCGTTCTTCTTGCCCGCCTCCGCCGGGCAGCTCTCGGCGGGCCAGGGCGGCTTCATGGCGCTGGGCGCGTACACATCCGCCTACCTCACCGTGCATCACCAGACGCCGTTCCCGCTGGCGCTCGCCGCCGGCGGCCTCGTGGGCGGCCTCGTCGGGCTCGCCGTCGGCTTTCCGGCCCTGCGCCTGCGCGGGCTCTACCTGGTGCTCGTCACTTTCGGCTTCGGTGAGATGGTCCGCGTCCTCTTCCTGAACGCGCCGGCGTTCGGCGGGCCGGCCGGATTCGCTGGGATTCCGCCGGCGACGACAATCTGGTACGTGCTCGGCCTGCTCGTCGTCCTCGTCTACTTCTTCACACGGGTCAGCGGCTCGCGGATGGGGCGCGCCTTCGCCGCGCTCCGCGACGACGAGGCGGCCGCCGAGGCGATGGGCGTGAACTCGACGTACGTGAAGCTCGCGGCCTTCGCGGCGGGCGGGGTGATCGCCGGGCTCGGCGGCGGGCTCTACGCCCACTACACCCTCTTCATCGATCCCGAGGCGTTTGGCGTCGGCCGGTCGCTCTTCGTCATGCTCTACGCCGTCTTCGGCGGGCTCGCGAGCTTCTGGGGCGCGGTGGCGGGCGCGACGATCCTCTCGATCCTGCCCGAGCTCCTACGCTGGGTGAAGGACTGGCGCGAGATCCTCTACGGACTCCTGGTGCTGATCATGATGCTCGTTCGCCCGCAGGGCCTGCTCGACGCGGCCCTCCTGGCCCGACTCTCGGCACGCGGTGAGCGAGCCGCTGCTCGCGGTTGACGGGCTCTCCCGGAGCTTCGGGAAGCTCGTCGTCCTCACGGGCCTCGATCTCACCGTCGAGGCCGGCGGCATTCACGCGATCATCGGCCCGAACGGTGCTGGTAAAACGACGTTCTTCAACCTCGTGACGGGCGCCCTCAGCCCGGACGGCGGACGGATCCGCTTCGGCGGGAGCGACATCGGCCACCTTCCCGCGTACCGGCGCACAGCGCTCGGGATCTGCCGCACCTTCCAGAGCATCCGGCTCTTCGGCTCCATGACGGCGCTTGAGAACGTGCTGCTCGGGCTCCATTGTCGGACGCGTGGCGGACTGCTGGCGCCGCTCCTCGGCGTCCCCTTCCGCCGGTCGCCGGGCGAAGTCGCCGCGCGCGAGCGAGCGGTGGCCGTCCTCGAGATGGTGGGACTCGCGACCAAGGCCCACCAGTCGGCGGTGGAGCTGCCCTACGGCGAGCAGCGGCGGCTCGAGATCGCCCGCGCCCTCGCCAGCGCGCCCCGACTGCTCCTGCTCGACGAGCCGTCCGCGGGGATGAACCCCCAGGAGACCCTCGAGCTGGAAGCGCTGATCGCGCAGGTCAATCGGCGCGGCGTGACGATCTTGCTGATCGAGCACAAGATGTCGCTCGTGATGAAGCTCTCGAAGATCGTGACCGTGCTGAACTTCGGCCAGAAGATCGCCGAGGCGGCGCCCGCCGAGATCCAGCGCCACCCACGCGTCATCGAGGCATACCTTGGCAGTTAGTGACATGCTCGAGGTCGACGACCTGCACGTGAGCTACGGCCGGATCCGGGCCGTCCAGGGCGTGAGCCTGATGGTACCGGACGCCGCCGTCGTCGCGCTGATCGGCGCCAACGGCGCGGGCAAGTCGACACTCCTCCGCGCGATCTCGGGTATCGTCCGCCCGCACCGCGGCGCCGTGCGCTATCTCGGCGAGGACCTCGTGGGCCTGCCGGTCCACCGGATCGTCCGCCGGCGGGTGATCCACGTGCCCGAGGGACGCGGCATGCTGGCCCGCATGACCGTGCTCGAGAACCTGCGGCTCGGCGGCTTCGTGCTGAAGGGAGCCGGACACGGGAAGTCCGATCTCGAGCGAGTGTTCGCGCTCTTTCCGGTGCTGCGCGAGCGCCGCGGTCAGCTGGCCGGGAGCCTCAGCGGCGGCGAGCAGCAGATCCTCGCCATCGCCCGGGCGATGATGGCGCGCCCGCGGCTCCTGATGCTCGACGAGCCCTCGCTCGGCCTGGCGCCGCTCCTCGTGCGCGAGATCTTCCGGATCATCCCGCGGCTCACCGCCGAGGGAACGGCCGTGCTGCTCGTGGAGCAGAACGCGCGGATGGCGCTCCAGTGCGCGGCCTACGCCTACGTGCTCCAGACCGGGCGCGTCGTCCTCTCCGGGCGCGCGGCCGATCTCCTCGTCGCGCCCGAGGTTCAGCGTGCGTACCTCGGGGCCGGCTGAGGCAGTCGGGTCGAGACGCCACCATGCCGGACATGGTGTTTCTCGCGTTTCTCGTCGTGGACGGAGCGCTGGCCGGCGCCATCTACGCCCTCGTCGCCCTGGCCTTCGTGGTCGTGTACAAGGCCTCCCGGATGATCAACTTCGCCATGGGCGAATGGATCATGCTGGGGTCGCGGATGGTCGCCGCCGGGATGCACGCGTTCGGGCTCGGGCTCGGTGGAGCGCTCGGCTTCGGATGCGTCGGGATGGTGGCGGTGGCGATGGCCTTCAACCGGGTCGTCCTGCGCCGACTGTTCAGCCGATCGCTGCTCTCGCTGATCATGGTCACGATCGGCCTCGGGATTTTCATGCGTGGCTCGGCGGCCCTGGTGTTCGCGGGCGTCCCGGGCGGAATCGCGCGGCCCCTTCCCCTGGACCCTGTCGTCATCCAGGGCGTGCCGGTCTCACCGGACAAGCTCGTCGCCGCCGCCATCGCCGGCGCATGCCTTGCCGCCCTGAGCTGGTTCTTCCACGGCAGCCGCACGGGGCTGGCGCTGCGGGCCATCGCCAGCGACCAGCAAGTCGCCATGGCGGTCGGGATAGACCTGCAGCGTCACTTCGCGATCACGTGGGCCCTGGTCGGCGTCCTCTCGGTTCTGTCGGGTACGCTGTGGAGCTTCGCGTCGGGCGGCGGATTCGGGCTCGAGCTTCTCGGTCTCAAGGTGTTCCCGATCGTGATCGTGGGTGGTCTCGATAGCCTTCCGGGCACCATCGTCGGCGCGTTCGCCGTCGGGATCCTGGAATCACTGACGGCCGGGTACGTCGATCCTCTCGTCGGGGGCGGATTCAGTCACGTCGCGTCCTACGTCGTGCTGATCGCCACACTCTTCGTGCGCCCGTACGGGCTGTTCGGCCGGCCGGATATCGAACGGGTCTGAGGCACAATGAAGACGAAGCGTTCTATCGGCTGCCGGGCGCGGAGTGCGCCGGCCAGTGCCTGGCGACCTCCACGTACGCACGATCCAGCTCCGACGCCGACGCGCACCCGAGCAGCTTCAGCGTGCGCACCAGGTCCGTGCGCAGGATGTCGATCGCGCGCATGACGCCCGCTTCGCCGCCCGCGCCAAGACCGTAGGCGTACGCGCGGCCGACGAGCACCGCGCGCGCGCCAAGGCAGAGCGCCTTCGCGATGTCGCCGCCGCGGCGGATTCCGCCGTCCAACAGCACCTCGATCTGCCCGTTGACGACCGCGACCACCTCCGGCAGCACGCGCAGCGTCGGCGCGACGCCATCGAGCTGACGCCCGCCGTGGTTCGACACCACGATGGCGCTCGCGCCCGCATCGACCGCTCGCCGTGCATCGTCGGCCGTGTGCACGCCCTTGATGACGATCGGGCCGCTCCACGCGTCGCGGATCCAGCGCAGATCGTTCCAGCAGACCACCGACGACTCGAGCGCGGCACCCACGTCCGCGTAGCCCATCGGCCCGTCGGGCAACATGATGTTCGGGAAGTTCATGAGGCCGCCGTCGGCGAGGAAATCCTTCAGCCAGCGGGGGCGCGCCAGGAACTGCCCCACGAACGGCGCCATCGCCCAGGGATCTCGGGTGAGGATCTCCCTCGTGCCGTTGCGCAGGTCGCGCTCGCGCAGCCCGGCGACTGGCGTGTCGATCGTGACGACCAGGGCGGAATAGCCCGCCGCCTGCGCGCGGGCGATGGTCGCCATGGCGACGTCGCGGCCGCCGCACAGATACACCTGATACCAGCACGGGCCGCTCGACGCCGCCTTCACTTCCTCGAGCCGCGTTCCCGACAGCGTCGAGAGGATGTACGCCGTGCCCGCCGCGCCGGCCGCCTTCGAGGCCACGGCTTCGCCGCGTGGCCAGAACATCCGGGTGCTCCCCACCGGCGCCAGCAGGAACGGCAGCGCGAGGTGGTGGCCAATGACGCTCGTCCGCAGGTCGACCTTGTCGAGGGCCACGGCGGAGCGGGGACGAAACATGACGTCGTCGAACACGCGGCAGTTCTCGCGCAGCGTCACTTCCCCGTCGGCGCCGCCGTCGATATAGTCGAACACCACGCGAGGCAGCCGTCGGCGCGCCAGCTCGCGGAGATCGGCGATATTGACGACGCGCGAGGAGATGACGGCGCTTGCCATGCCGGCGAGATTCTATCGCACCGACCCGGACCTGTCGGCGAGCAGTCCGCGTACCTGGCTGAGGAGCTCCGCGCCTTCTTCCGCCCACTCCGTGACTACGGCTCCAGGACCCGGTAGCCGCGCGCGTCGCTCTTCACACCGTCCCTGTAGTTGACGATGCGTCTGGGCGAGGCGTGCGTGCCGAGGAGACGGAGCACCTCGTCCCCCACGACCCTGAAGCTGTGCGGAAGCTCCGGCGGGATGGCGATGGTGTCGCCCTTTCGGAGCGTGACCTTCCGGTCCTCGTGGCCGTCGACCCAGGCTTCGGCCACGCCGTCCAGGATGTGCAGGACCTCCATATAGGGATGCGAGTGCACGGGCGCCACGTAGCCGGGCTGCGAAGTCTGGATCCCCGTCCGGATCGGCGTGGTCCCCTCGTCGTCTCCGAGGATCAGCTGATAGACCGCGTCGGGCCCGAACTTCACGATCTCGGTCTCGTCGAGGCGAACGACCTTCAGCTCGTCCATTTTTCCCTCCGGCGGCAGACTCCGCGGTGGGGGATGCCGACAGGGCGGTAGGGGTCGACGGACCACGCGGCACGCGATCGCTGCCCCGCGGCGGCTGGGCTCCATCCGGGTGCGCGGCTGCCGCCGTCGCGTTGCTGGAACGGGTCCTTTCGACCCCTACCGCGCCCTGTCGGCATCCCCCACCGCGGAGTCTGGCGCAGGTGGGGAGGCGAGTGCAAGGTGTGACATCATGGGGCCGATATGCTGACCGCCGAGATCGTCAAAGCGAAGGCGCGGGAACTCGGCGCCGACGGCGTCGGGATCGCGGATGCCGCCGTGCTCAACGCGTATCCCCCGGACCCGGCGCACCCGCAGATCCCGGCGCGCATCTCGCCGGAGATCCGGAGCTGCGTCGCCTTCTTCAAGCGCATCCCGGCCGGCGCCTTCCGCGCACGCGACAACGCGTGCATCCACCACGTGGACCAGCTCGTGCTGCGCGAGATGGACCGCGTCGGCTACCGGATCGCGCGCTTCCTCGAGGCCAACGACCACTGGGCGTTCCAGACGGCGGCGCAGGAGACCGTCTGGGAGATGAAGACCGCGAGCTATGGCTCTCTCTCGACGCGCCACGTCGCCATCGAGGCCGGGCTCGGCACCATCGGCCTCGAGTTGAATCTTCTGACGAAGGAAGCGGGGCCGCGCTGCTACACGACCGTGGTCCTCACCGACGCCGTGCTCGAGCCCGACGGCAAGCTCACTGAGCAGCTCTGCATCGGCGAGCCCTGCTCGCGCTGTCTCTACTCCTGCCCGCCCGACGCCGTCCAGCACTGGGGGCTCGACAAGCGCCTGTGCGCGACCTTCGCGCAGGAGTTCGGCTTCTCCACGATCGTGCGCGTCTTCAGTGCCTTCGTACGCGGCCAGGGCGACGAGGCGAAGCGGCGAGCGCTCGCCGGTCACGAGTGGTTCGGCATCTGGCAGGGGCTCCTGCGCGTCGTCGGCGCCTTCGGGGACTGCCCCCGCTGCCTCGCCGTCTGCCCCGTCGGCGACGACTACAACCGGTTCCTCAAGGACGCCCAGCGCGAGATCCCGGAGAAGACCGACGCGAAGGTCGCGCGAGCGCGCGAGCTGCTCGGGATCAAGAAGCGGGGCGAGCCGATCCGCGGCATGGCCGACGGCCGCGTGCGCTGGATTGGCGAGGACGGCTATCGCCCGCCCGCGCGGCGCGCCGGGACTCCCGCGTGAGCCTCACCGCCGCGGCCGTCAAGGCGAAGGCGAGGGCGCTCGGCGCGGACCTGGTCGGCATCGCTCGTGGCGATGTGCTCGACCGCCACCCGCCCGATCCGTCCCGCCCGCAAACGCCAGCCCGCATCACGTCAGACGACTCGAAGTCGGTCATCGTGCTCGCCCGTCGGCTCCTCACCGGGATCAACCGTCTGAAAGGCCACGACGACCGCCACAAGCAGTACTCGACCGAGCTCGTGCTGACCGATCTCGAGGAGATCGAGCTGAAGCTCGTCTACTTCCTGGAGGACGCAGGCTTTCCATCGATCACGGTGCCTCCCGTCCACTTCGACCCGCGCCACTACGACCCGAAGGGCGACACGCGCGGCCCGCTCTCGCTCGCTCACGCCGCTGTCGAGGCCGGGCTCGGCACGCTCGGGCTCAATCTGATGCTGCTCACGCCAGAGTACGGCCCGCGAGTCCTGCTCGGCGCCGTGCTCACGAACTGCGAGTTGGACCCCGACCGTCCCCTCGCCGAGGCGCTCTGCCTGGGCGAAGCGTGTGGTCGTTGTCTCCTCGCCTGCCCGGCCGACGCGATCGGCCAATGGACGCTCGACAAGGAGCGCTGCGCGCCGCTCGCGTCTCCGTACGGGTTCAGCTATCTGATGAGCCACGTCGAGCGCATGGTGCAGGCCTCGCGCGAGGAGCAGCTGGCGCTCCTGAAGTCGAAGGAGTCGTTCATGAGCTGGCAGTCGATACTGCGCGGCGTCGGCGTCTACTCGGGCTGCACGCGCTGCGTGGACGTCTGCCCGGTCGGCCGCGACTACGATGCGCACCTCAGGGACGCGCAGGAGGCGATCGCCGAGCGGACGCCCGAGAAGGAAGCGCGCCTGGCGCAGATGGCGTGCCGGCGCGAGTCAGGCGACCGCGGCCCGCACTATGCGCACTCGGCGCGCTGGATCGAGGGCTCGCCCGGCCCGTAGGCCTCTGGAAGACAAGCTCTGGACCGATTGGTCTTAAATTCAGGGCTATTTATAGTACTATTTTACTATGAAGACAGTATCGATAGACGAGCTGAAGCGCAATCTGTCCTCCCTCGTCGATCAGGCGGCGGCGGGAGCGCGGATCCTGATCACGAAGCATCGGCGGCCCATCGCCACGCTGTCTGCGGCCGACATGGAGCATGTCCACGTCGGGCCGAGGTTCGGCCGCGGGACTCTCAAGCCACTGCTCCGGGCGCCAACGCAGGGCAAGTATCTGGAGGTCCTGGAAGACGACCGCCGGCCGTCCGCGGGGCGCCGCTGACCAGCCGTGCCAGCCGGACGATACTACGTCGATACCTCCGCCTACCTGTGTCTGCTCCTCGGCGAGGCGGGATGGCAGCGGTTGGCCGGAGAGTTAGACGGCGGGCATCTACTGTCGAGCGCCCTTCTCGCCCTCGAAGCCGAGCGAACTCTCGTACACCTCTCGCGCGCGGGACAGTTGACGCCCGCCGATCTCCAAAACGCCATCGATCGGCTCGCACGCGATCTCGACCACTTTGCTCTCCGAGACCTCACCCTCGACCTCTGCCGCTGGCGGGTCATGCCCATCGTGTCAACGCCGCGCTCGCTTGATCTCGCCCACCTGCGAACGGCGCTCTGGTTCCACCAGCGACAACCGCTCACACGGTTCGTGAGCCTGGACATGCCCCAGAACCAGGCGGCCCGCGAGCTCGGCCTTCCGGTCTGAGGCGAAGCTCAAATCGAGAAGTGAGGACATCTGGCGCGCCCTCGGACTGACGGGCGATCGGGTTGCCGAGTTCACGCTCGCCGACGGTACGACCATCCGGCGGCAGGTGTCCGAGTGCCGCGTTCAGGTCGGAGGACACAGCGCCACCTCGCCGGTGGTGCTGGGCGGACTGGACGACGCACCGCTGCTCGGCGCCGTGACTCTCGAGACGCTCGGGCTCATGGTGAACCCGCTCACTCGCGAGCTCCTACCGATGCGTCTGATGCTTGCCGGCGCCATCGGGTTGGACCCCCGCGCCCCTGCCCTCCTGACGTCCTGAGCCGTCGCCGTCTCGGTCGGACCCGGCGCGGCTCACGCGAAGGGGTCGTCGTCCGCGCTCTCGTGCCAGACATACTCCATGTTGCGCGCCGCGGTGAGCGCCATCTCCCGGCCGTGCAGGCGGGCGATCAGACTGAGCGCCATGTCGATTCCCGCCGAGACGCCGGACGAGGTCAGGACGTCGCCGTCGTCGACCCAGCGGGCCTTCCGCTTCCAGAGTACCCGCGGCCCCTGTTGGATCACCCAGTCCCAGGCGATCTTGTTCGACGTCGCGGGCCGGCCGTCGAGGAGGCCAGTCCGGGCGAGCAGCGCTGAGCCGGTGCAGACCGTCGTCGTGATGCGGGCCCGGCGGCTCGCCGCGGCGAGCCGACCGAGGAACGCCTGGTCGGCGACGGCTGCGCGCGTCCCGAACCCGCCGGGGACGAGCAAGATGTCGAAGTCCGGTGCTCGTTCGAAGCTCCAGTCCGCCCAGGTCGCCGGCCCCTCACTAGCCTTCACTCGCCCCGGCTCGCGCGCCATCGAAAAGATCTCGAAGAAGGGCCGTCGCTTGCCGTCGGGTTGCAGCACCCGGCACGAGGCGAACGCCTGCACGGGGCCGTACACGTCGAGAACGGTGAAGCCTTCGAACAGCGCGACGGCGACGCGCTGGATCGGCGGTGTTTCAGTCATGGGGTCTCTCCGAGAAGCGGAACCTTCGCCTTGGCGTAAGTCAGCTTCTCCGTGATGCGGCCGTTCTCGACGTGGAGGATGTCGAGCCCCCGCCACGCCGACGGCCCGCGCTTGGTCTCGAGCGTGCAGAGCCAGCGGATCAGCGCCTTGCCCGCGGCCGCGTCCACGAAGCTGTCCTCGGTGTGGAAGCGGAGCTTCCCGTAGTCGCCGCGGAATTGCGGCTCGAACGCCGCGCGGATCGCCGCCGTGCCGCGATTGATCGTCCCGTTGAACTCGTCGTAGACCGCATCCTCGGCCATGAACGACATGACACCGTCCAGGTCCTCACGGTTGAACGCTTCGGTGAATTGTCTGACCAGCTCCCCGAGCTCTCCGCGCTCCATCGCCATCTCCTCGTTCCTCGCCCTCTCATCGATGACAAACTTTCAGGGCGACACATGTCACGCCGGCACGGCAGCGCAGAACTCTGCGACGCCATTGGGGGAATGCCTGGCACTTCGCTTGCACTACTCCCAAGCGACGCATAGGAGGCGCCGCATGCCAAAGAGAAGCCTGCTCGTCATCGCACTCGCGTTAACAGCCACCGGTTTCCCGATCACCGAAGCAGTCGCTGCTGACGTGAACGTCGGGATCAAGATCGGCGTACCGGCGCCGCCGAGAATTGTATTGGCTGCGCCTCCGCCTGTTGTCGTCGTACCCAACACCCCCGTTTCCTACGTCCCCAGTGTGAACTTCAATCTCTTCGTCTACAGTGGCCGGTACTACACCTTTCACGACGGCGCATGGTTCCAGGCCACGAGCCACAGCGGCCCGTGGGCTTTCATCGCGACCGAGCGCGTGCCCAGGCCGGTCGTCGCGGTGCCGGTGACCTATTACAAGGTCCCACCGGGCCACGCCAAGAAGATGGGACCCCCGGCGGCGGCACCGGCGGGTCGAGCGGCTTCCGAGGGCTTCTGCCCTCCGGGACAGGCGAAGAAGGGGCGCTGCTAGCCCGTCCATTCGTATTTCTTCGCGGCCTTCTCGTTCAGCTCGGTGCCCCAGCCCGGGGCCGTCGGGATCTTCATGTGGCCGCCCGCGATCTCGGGCAGCGCCGTGAACAGCTCGTCGCGGTAGGGCGTCTGCTCCGGGTCGCTTTCCATGATCCGCACGTTCGAGACTGACGCGCAGAGGTTGAGGCTCTGGAACGTGCTGAGGTGGCCGTTGTAGTTGTGGGGCGCGATGTTGAGCTCGTAGCTCTCTGCGAGGTCGGCCACCTTCTTCGCCGCCGAGAAGCCCTGCCACTGGACGTCGACCTTCACCACGTCCATCGCGTGCAACTCGAAGTACGGCCGGTACTGGCGCATCGTCTGGAGCTGCTCACCGGAGCAGATCGGCGGGCGCACGGACGACTTGAGCTGGGCCAGCGCGTGTGGGTCCTGGTTGTCGATCTCGAGCCAGAAGAGGTCGTACGGTTCGAGCGCCCGCCCCACGCGAATGGCTTCGCTGGGCTTGAAGTTGACATTGATGTCGAGACAGATGCCGATCTCCGGGCCGACGGCCTCGCGCATCGCCCCGATCTGCGCCACCGCCTGCTTCACAATGTCGTGCGTGGCCACCTGGTCGTGCGGGCCGAGCCGACCCTGGCTGATCGCGCGCGCCGGATCGCCGGGCCAGATGATGTTGGTCTTGAACACCGTGTAACCGCGCGCCGGCGCCTCTCGGGCGACGTCGGCCAGATCTTGCAGGCTCCGGAGCGGCTTGGCGCCGAGGAGCTTCCAGTTGTTCGCGCGGTAGGTCGCGAGATGCGACCAGTAGACCCACTGCCGCTCGCGGTGCGGCCCGCCCATGAGCTTGTAGACCGGAACGCCCAGCGCCTTGCCGGCCAGGTCCCATAGTGCGAGCTCAATGCCCGCGATCGCCTGCTGGGTCGCGCCGTACGGCGCCTGGCGGACGGCCCGGTAGAGGTCCAGATAGTGTTTCTCGACCGCTGTCGGATCCTTCCCGATCAGGCGCTGGCCGAGGTCCTGCACGAGCCCGACCAGGCCGCGGCTGAGACCGTCGGATCCGAACTCGCTGTAGCCCGTTAACCCGGCGTCGGTGCGGATCGCGCAGAAGTGCCACGCCCGCGGCGGCGTGAAGCCGTTGGACACCACGAACGTCTCGATCCCGGTGATCTTCATGTCACGTCCTTTCTCAATGGCGGCGGCGCCGACCTCATCCGCGCCGCGGGGTGAAGCTCTTGACCGAGACGTACTGGTCGGGCCACGGAAGATCCCATCCCTGCTCGTACGCGGCGTGCCGCGTCCAGTAGGGGTCGTACAGGTGGCCGCGGGCGAGCACGCAGAGGTCGGCGCGCCCCGCGGCCAGGATGCTGTTGACGTCGTCGTACGAGGCGATGTTGCCCACGGTCATCGTCGCAATCCCAGCCTCGTAGCGGATACGATCGCTGAACGGCGTCTGGTAGAGGCGACCATACACGGGCTTCTGGTCGGGCACGGTCTGGCCGGTCGAGACAGTGACGATGTCACAGCCGTGCTCGCGGAGCAATCGCGCCAGGCCCACCGCATCGTCAGGGCTGAGTCCTCCGGCGATCCAGTCGGTCGCCGAGATCTTCACCGACATGGGCTTCCCCCGAGGCCAGACAGCGCGCACGGCATCGAGGACCTCGAGCGGATAGCGCGCGCGGTTCTCCAGCGAGCCGCCGTACTCATCCGTACGGACGTTCGTCAGCGGTGAGATGAAGCTCGCCAGCAGATAGCCATGGGCCACGTGGAGCTCGAGCATGTCGAAGCCCGCGTGCTCCGCCATGTCCGCCGCACGGACAAACTGCTCGCGCACCGCGTTCATGTCGCTCCGGTCCATCGCTTTCGGCACCTGGCTGTACGGGTGGTACGGGAGCGCGGAGGCCGAAAGAAGGGGCCAGTTGCCGTCGGGCAGCGGCTCGTCGATCCCCTCCCAGAGTCGGCGCGTCGAGCCTTTGCGACCAGCATGGGCGAGCTGGAGCGCGATCCGCGCCGGGCTCGCCGCGTGGACGAAGTCGACGATGCGCTTCCAGGCAGCGAGGTGCGCGGGCTTGTACATCCCGGTGCAGCCGGGCGTGATCCGCCCCACGCGGCTCACGTCGGTCATCTCCGCGATGACGAGCCCGGCCCCTCCGACCGCGCGCGAGCCGAGGTTCACGAGGTGCCAGTCGCCGGGCGTGCCGTCCTCGGCCGAGTACTGGCACATCGGCGAGACCACGACCCGGTTCGCGAGCAGCATGTCGCGCAGCCGGAACGGCGTGAACATGGGCGGTGGCGTCAGCGCCCCGGGCGCCGGGACGCGGCTCTGCCGCTCGGCCTGGGAGGCGAACCAGCGGTCGACCGTGGCCACGAAGCTCGGGTCACGGAGCTTCAGGTTGTCGTGAGTCACGCGCAGGCTCCGCGTCAGGAGACTCATGGCGAACTGGATGGGCTCGAGACGGCCGTGGTAGCGCTCGGTCTCTTCGAACCACTCGAGGCTCACCTGCGCGGCGCGCTGCAGTTGCTCGACCTCGGGCCGCCGCGCTTCCTCGTAGGCGGCGAGCGCCTTCTCCACCTCGCCGTGGCGCTGGAGCGCACGCGAGAGCACGATCGCGTCTTCCATCGCGAGCTTCGTGCCCGAGCCGATGGAGAAGTGCGCCGTGTGCGCCGCGTCGCCCACCAGCACGACGTTCCGGTGGTGCCAGCAGCCGTTCCGAACCGTTGAAAAATTGCGCCAGACGGATCGGTTCGTCAGCAGTCGATGACCGTGGAGCTCGCTCGCGAAGAGGCGCTCGCAGAAGGCCAGCGTCTGATCCTCATCCGCCTGGTCGAGGCCGGCACGCCGCCAGGTCGCCTCGGTCGTTTCCAGGATGAACGTGGACATGGAGGCGTTGTAGCGGTAGGCGTGGACGCGCCAGAGGCCGTGCTCGCTCTCCTTGAAAAGGAACGTGAACGCCGGGTACGGAAACGTCGTGCCGAACCAGACGAACTTGTTGGGCCGCCAGTCGACCTGCGGCCGGAAATGCTCGGCGTAGTGGCTGCGAACGACGCTGTTGACACCGTCGGCGGCGAGCACGAGATCCGCGTCGGCATGGGCCGCGAGGTCGCTCTCCTCCTTCTGGAACTCGAGCCTGACCCCGAGCTCCGCGCAGCGCCGTTGGAGGATGTCGAGCAAGAGCTGGCGCGGTATTCCCGCGAAGCCGTGGCCCGTCGAGGTCAGCACCTCGCCCCGGTAGTGGATGTCGATGTCGTCCCAGTGGGCAAAGTTGCTCGTGATCGCGGCGTAGCTCTCGCGGTCGGCCTCGGCGAAGTGCTCGAGCGTCGCATCCGAGAAGACGACGCCGAACCCGAAGGTGTCGTCGGCCCGGTTGCGCTCGACGACCGTGATGTCGTGGGCGGGGTCCGCCTTTTTCATGAGCAGGCTGAAGTAGAGCCCGGCCGGGCCGCCGCCGATCGAGACGATCCTCATCGGTTCGATTCTAGGCCAGCCGGCGCGCTTTCGGGCGCTGACGCTTTCTGCTTGCAGTCGTTCCACGATCCGGGTACACGCATGGAGATATGGTGCCCTCGGCGTTCGCGCGCCCGACGTCGTCGCGCCGAACGATGAGCCTGCGGGTCGTGGCGGTGCTCGCAGCGCTGGCGGTCCTCCTCCTCGGAGGGGTAGGGCCGGCGAGCGCCCACGAACCTATCGAAGAACCGGTTGTGTTGGCCCCTCAGACGACCTCACCGGGGTCGGATACGTCCATCGCGTCGCAAGCCGCTGGCTCCCACGCATCGTCCGCGATGTCCTGGCCGATCCTCATGATGGTCATCGTCGGGTCGGCGGCCCTCGTTCCCCGGCGCGCGCCAAGACTCGTTGTCGCTGCCCTCGCCGTCGTCCTCACGGTGTTCGGTGTGGAGTCCGCGCTGCATTCGGTGCACCACGTGTTCGACAACTCAGCCGTCGCGTGCCCGACTGCGTCGATTGCCGCTCACCTCAACGGCACGACGATCGAAGGCCCCGCGGTCGAGGTTCCCATGCTCCCCGTGGGCGCGACCCTCGCCGCGCCCGATCCCGGTATCTCGCCCCTCAGCCCGTTCGATCCGCCGCACGGACGCGCGCCACCCTCCGCGCTCGTCTAGATCTCCGCCGCAACCAACCCACTCGATCCCTGGAGGGTGCCATGACACGGAAGATTCTGTTCGCGTGCGTGCTCGTCGTGACGCTGATCGCCACGACGCTGGAGCCCGCGCAGGCTCACGGCCTGATCGGCAAGCGTTTTCTGCCTGCGACCCTGGCCATCGACGACCCGTTCGTCGCCGACGAGCTGTCGTTGCCGACGATCTCTCACATCCAGAGGCGCGGCTCGGAGGAGTCGGCCCCGACAAAAGAAACAGACCTCCGCGGGGAGTTCTCGAAGCGTCTGAGCCCCGATCTCGGGTTCTCGCTCGGGGGCACCTTCAAGATCCTCGATCCCGACCCTGGTACGTCCGTGAGCGGCTTCGACAATCTCGAGGTCGCGTTGAAGTACGTGTTCTTCAAGAGCGAGGCGCACGAGACGCTGCTGTCGCTGGGCCTGAGCTGGGACGTCGGCGGCACGGGAAGCAAGAAGGTCGGTGCCGAGAGCTTCAGCACATGGACACCGTCGCTCTTCTTCGGCAAAGGCTTCGGCGACCTGCCGGACCAGCTCGACCTGCTGAAGCCTCTCGCCGTCACCGGCGCCCTCGGCTGGGCCGTGCCGTCCCGGATCCACACCAAGACGTTCGAGACCGCGGAGGACGGCGAGGTCGAGGTGAAGAAGCCGCTCAACCCGACCGTGTTCAAGTGGGGGTTCAGCTTCCAGTACAGCCTCCAGTATCTCCAGTCCTACGTGCGCGACGTCGGGCTCCCGGCGCCGCTGAACCGGATGATCCCCATCGTCGAGGTCGCGCTGGAGACGCCGATCGACGGGCGCGACGCCGCCCATACCACCGGGACGGTGAATCCGGGCATCATCTGGTTCGGGCGGTATTTCCAGCTCGGACTGGAGGCCGTGATTCCCATCAACGCCGCGTCGGGCAAGAATGTCGGAGTGCTCGCCCAGATGCACTTCTATCTTGACGACATCCTGCCGCAGATCTTCACGTGGACGCCCTTCCACGGCGTGCTGGGCCCGACGCAGCCCCGCTGATGCACCGGCTGCTGGCGGTGGCGGCGTTCCTGCTCGCGCCGAGCGTTGTGGGCGCGCACGCCTTTCCCGACCACTCCGAGCCTCGGGTCGGGCACACGGTGGACGCTTCCCCGCCAGCGGTCCGGATCTGGTTCGACGGCCAGATCGAGCCTGTGTTCAGCACGGTCCATGTCGAGAACGCCGACAAGCAACGGGTCGACAAGGGCGACGCGCGGATCGATCCGAAAGACGACACCCTCATCCAGGTTAGCCTTCCACCATTGCCGCCCGGCCGTTACCGCGTTTTCTGGAGCGTCATCGCACGCGACGGCCACCGCACCGTGGGCGACTTCTCCTTCCGGATCAAGTAACCGCGGCCTCGTGACGTGATCGCCCTGCCTCTCCACGAGCTCTTCATCGCGACGATCGTCCGCTGGCTCGGACTCATGGCGCTCGCGGCGGTCATGGGCTGCCTCGTTCTCGACCTCCTCGTTCTTCCACGCGAGGCCGCAGAGCTCGCAGTCGCGCGGCGTCGTCTCCGGATGTTGAGCGCCATCGCTGTTGCTGTCCTGATGGTCGCAACCGCGGGCGAGCTCCTGGCGCGGACGCGCACCATGAGCGGAGGAGATCTCGCGGGGGTTCGTGCGGCTCTGCCGCTCGTGCTGACCCGAACGCACTTCGGCACGATCTGGATGGCGCGCGTCGCGGCGCTCAGCCTCCTCCTGCTCTTCTCGCTTCTTCCTTCACCTCCAGCGCGGGCCACGGGCCTGCTGCTGGCCCTGGGAGTCACGCTGACCACAAGCCTCACCGGGCATGCCGCGGACTGGGGAGATCGTTCGTTCACGGTCCTCGTCGACTGGAGCCATGCCGTCGCCGCCGGAGCGTGGACCGGCGGGCTCTTCGGACTCGCGCTGGGGGTCCTCGTGGACCAACCGTCGTGGCCCCCGGCGCTGCTCGGCGCGGTCGCGAGGCGATTTTCGAGACTGGCGGGATATTGCCTCCTCGCCGTCGTCGCAACCGGCGTCTACAACGTCTGGACCCAGATGCCCGCGCTTGCCGCTCTCTGGACGACGACCTACGGTCGCGTGCTCGTGTTGAAGGTCGCTCTGGCCTTGACAGTGGCATTCCTCGGGGCCGCCAACCGGTATGTGATTCTCCCGGGATTCATCACGGACCGTCGGCGGGGGAGGGCGGAGCGGTGGGCCCGGCTCGTGCGGTTCGCGATGGTCGGGCCGGGCATCCGCCGCGTACCCGCGTCCTTGCGGCTGTCGAGATTCGTCACCTATGAGGCGCTGATCGCGGTAGTCGTGTTCGGATGCACAGCCGTGCTCGGGGAGTCCACACCCAAGCGCCACGAGGGCCATGTCTCACGCGGGGGGGAGTCTGAGAACGCGCCATTTCGCGTCAGCATGGAGGAACTGCACGCCAGTGGCGGCGTACCGACTGGCTGGACCTTCGCGCCGCCGGCCGGGGACGCCGCAAGAGGACGCGAGGTGTTCACGCGACTCGAGTGCTTCACCTGTCATGCAGTCGCCGGTGAGCGCTTCCCGCGGCCATCGAAGCCCGGGCCCGCGCTGACGGGCGTCGGCGGGCACCACCCGGCGGGCTACCTCCTGGAGTCGATCATGAACCCGAACGCTGTCATCGTCGAAGCACCAGGCTATACCGGTCCGGACGGTCGGTCGATCATGCCGGACTACCGAGACAGCCTTTCCGCCAGGGATCTGATCGATCTGGTCGCGTATCTGAAGAGCCTCGGAGGCTAGCACGGCGACGCCGGATATGGATGGCCCAGCCCTCCCGATGCGAGCTCGATGCGAGCTCGATTGACAGGCGCCCGGCGCGGCGGGCATAGTCGCCGCGGACCTACACACGGAGGGCAACCATGACGCGACGGGACGTCCTGCGGCTGGGCGCGGTCGGAACGGGGATCTTCGCCACGGGTGGTCTCACGCGCGTCGCCGCACGCGCGACGGCGCAGTCGCGGGCCGTGCCGACGGTGGACCGCCTCGTCATGACGAACGTCGTGGACAACATCTACGACGTCTTCGCGAAAGGTGGCACGCTCGACTCCATCACGGTCGAGCGGGCGGGCCTCCGGTTCGGCGCCGACACGCTGCTGGCCGAGCACGGTCTCGCGTACCACCTCGAGTCGGTCCGCGGCTCGGAACGGCGGCAGATCCTGCTCGACTTCAGCCTGACCGAGCGGAACCTGTTCAACAACTACAAGGTCCTGAAGGTCGACCCCGCCGCCGCCGACGGCCTCATCATCAGCCACGGGCACGCGGACCACTACGGCGCGCTCGCGGACTACGCGCGGTTCGTCCAGGGACGGACGAAGCCCGGGCTCACGCTCTACGCCGGCGGCGAGGACACCTTCTGCCACCGCGTCGTCGCCACCCCGAGCGGAAGCATCGACCAGGGTCAGCTCGATCGCGCGGGGCTCGAGGCGCGCGGTCTGGCGGTCATGCTGGCCAAGCAGCCGACTGTCGTCGCGGGTCATGCCATCACGTCGGGACAGATCCCGCGGCTCACCGACTTCGAAAGGCCGCCGGCGGCGGCGCGCCTCGTGGCGGGGCCGATGGACTCCGCGTGCTCGGTGACACACTTCGGCGCCACCAAGGTCGAGGTCAAACCGGGCGAGCTGGTGGCCGACAGCTTCCAGGGCGAGCACGCCACCGCCTATCACGTGAGGGACCGGGGTCTGGTGGTCATCACCTCCTGCGGCCACGCCGGCGTCATCAACTCGGTCCGTCAGGTCCAGAAGGCCACGGGCATCGAGAAGGTCCACGCGGTGGTCGGCGGCTTTCACCTGGCGCCCGCGCCCGACGAGATCGTGGCGAAGACCGTCGAGGCGTTCAAGACCATCAACCCCGACTACATCATCCCGATGCACTGCACCGGGCTCAATACGATCATCGCGCTGCACGGCGCCATGCCCAAGAAGCTCGTGATGCCCTCCACCGGCACCCGCGTGATCTTCGGCGCGTGATGGCCAGGAGCGTTTACCTCGAGTACGACCAGCAGGCGCTGGACGCCGAGTACAACAACCGCGAAAAGGTCAAGGACAGCGCCGACTGGATCTCGCGGTACGCGATCGCGAGCGCCGAGACGCGCGCCACGCTCGAGTGCCGGCTCGATCTCGCCTACGGGACGCACCCGGGCGAGATGCTCGACGTCTTCCCGGCCCGCAGCGCTCCCGGGCCCGTGCACGTCTTCGTGCACGGGGGCTACTGGCATCGGCTCGACAAGGCCGATTCGAGCTTTGTCGCGCGCGCGCTCCAGCCGGCGGGCGCGGCGGTCGTGGTGATCAACTATGCGTTGATTCCGACGGTCGACATGGACGAGCTCGTCCGTCAGTGTCGCGCGTCGATCGTCTGGGTCCATCGCAACGCCGCATCGTTCGGCGGCGACCCGAACCGGATCTTCGTGTCGGGCCACTCGGCCGGAGGCCACCTCGTCGCGATGCTGATGTCGACCGACTGGAAAGCGTTCGGCAACCTGGCCGCCGACGTCATCAAGGCGGGATGCGCCATCAGCGGCCTCTATGATCTCGAGCCGATCCGCCTCTCGTATCTCAACGAGGTCCTGAAACTCACGCCGGAGGCAGCCCGACGCAACGGCCCGGTGCACTGCCCGCCGCCGCGCTCGGGACCGCTCCTGCTCACCGTCGGCGGGCTCGAGGGACCCGAGTACCACCGTCAGACCGAGGAGCTCGCGGCCGTGTGGCGGAGCCGCGCCCTCCCCTGCCAGGCCCTCGACATGCCCAAGCACCATCACTTCTCGATCCTCGCGGAGCTCGAGGATCCCGGGAGCACGCTGAGCCGATTGCTGCTGCGTCAGATGGGCTTCCGCTGAGGCGTAGAATTTGATCTGAATGGCCGACTTCCTGCCGTTCATCCGTCGCTGGTTCGACGAGACGTTCGCCGAGGCCACCCGGCCACAACGCGAAGGTTGGGAGGCGATCGCCTCGGGCCGCGACACGCTCATCGTGGCCCCGACGGGTTCGGGCAAGACCCTGGCAGCGTTCCTGTGGGCGCTCGACCACCTCCATCGCCTCGCGCTCGATCGGCAGCTGGAAGACCGCGTCTACGTCGTCTACGTTTCCCCACTCCGCGCGCTCAACAACGACATCGAGAAGAATCTGCGTGCGCCGCTGGCGGGTATCCGCGCCGCGGCCGCCGCCGATGGGCTCACGCTCCCCGAGGTCCGCGTGGCCGTGCGCACCGGTGACACGCTGGCGGCCCAGCGACAGGCGATGACCCGGCGGCCTCCACACGTCCTGATCACGACCCCCGAGTCGCTCTATATCTTGTTGACGAGCGAGCGGTTCCGGCCGGCGCTCGCCCACACCCGATTCCTGATCGTCGACGAGATCCACGCCTTGATGGGATCGAAGCGCGGCGCCCACCTGGCGCTCTCGCTCGAGCGCCTCCAGGCGCTCGCCGACGCGCGCGGCGCCGGGAGCCGGCCCCAGCGGATCGGTTGCTCGGCGACGGTAAGCCCGATCGAGTCCGCCCTCGCCTTCCTGACGGGCGCCACGGGCGCGGACGCGGTGACCATCGACGCGGGCTTTACGCGCGACCTCGATCTTCAAGTCATCGCGCCGGTGGACGACTTCCTGACGGCGCCGAGCGACACCATCTGGGAAGCGGCGCTCCAGCAAATCGCCGAGCTGGTGCAGGCCCACCGGACCACGCTCGTGTTCGCGCAGAGCCGACGGGCCGCCGAGCGGCTTGCGCGCGACCTGAACGACCGGATCGCCGACGGGCGCGTCGCGGCGCACCACGGCTCACTCTCCCGCCGTGCGCGGCTCGAGGCCGAGAATCGCTTGAAGCAGGGTGAGCTGCGCGCGCTCGTCGCCACCTCCTCGCTCGAACTGGGGATCGACGTCGGCGCGATCGACCTGGTCGTCCAGCTCCAGTCGCCGCGCAACATCGCCGCCGCGCTCCAGCGCGTCGGCCGCGCCGGGCACCTGCTGAGCCGCACCTCCATGGGGCGGATCGTCGTGACCAAGGGCGAAGAGCTGCTCGAGGCCGCGGCGGTCGTCCGGTCTATTAGAGAGCGCCAGCTCGACCGGGTCGTGATGCCCGAGGCGCCGCTCGACGTGCTCGCCCAGCAGGTCGTCGCCGCCGTCGCCGCCGAGTCGTTGACCGTGGACACGCTCCACGCGCGCTTCCGGAACGCGGCGCCGTACCTCAGCCTCTCGCGCGACGACCTTCTGGCGGTCGTCCGCTCGCTGGCCGAGCCGCTCCCGGCCGAGGTCAAGGGCGCGGCGCCCCGGATCCTGTGGGACCGTGTGAACGACCGGCTGCACGCGCGGCGGGGCAGCCGGTTCCTGGCGCTCACGTCAGGCGGGACGATCCCCGACAACGGCCTCTTCGACGTCTTCGTGGCCGAGACCGACCTCAAGGTCGGCACGCTCGACGAGGAGTTCGTGACCGAGAGCCTGCCGGGCGACGTGTTCCTGCTCGGCTCCCACGCGTGGAAGATCGTCAAGGTGCGCGCGGATCGGGTCCTGGTCGAGGACGCGCAGGGGATGTCGCCGACGATCCCGTTCTGGAAGGGCGAGCATCCGTCCCGCTCGTGGGAGCTCGGGCTGGCGGTCGGGCGGCTCCGTCGCGACGCCGCCGAGAAGGTCGATTCGCCGGATTTCGAGTCGTGGGCCGCGACGGCCTGCGGGCTCGACGCGCGCGCCGCCGCAGCGATGCGGGCCTGGCTGGTGAAGGCCGGCGAGGTCCTCGACGGCGTTCCGGACGACCAGGGCATCGTGGTCGAGTCGTTCTCGGACGAGATGGGCGGCCGCCACGCGATGATCCACGCGGTCTTCGGCATGCGGATCAACGGCGCCTGGGGCATGGTCTTGAAGGAAAAGCTCCGGCGCACGATGGGCCTGGTCGCCGAGGCGAGCCACGTGGACGACGGCATCTTGCTGTCGTTCGCACCCGGCCAGGTGCCGCCCGCCCCGGAGCGGCTCGTCACGCTCGTCGCGCCCGAGGAAGTCGACGCCTTGCTCGGTCGAGCGCTCATTGGAACCCCGCTCTTCGCCACGCGCTTCCGACAGTGCGCGATCCGCGCGCTCTTCCTTCCGCGCATGTCCCGCGGCCAGCGGACGCCCGCGTATCTGCAACGGCTCAAGGCCGACGCGCTGCTCGAGGCGGTGGGCGGGCAGGCCGAGTTCCCGATCGTCGCGGAGACCCTTCGGGAGTGTTTCCATGACGCCCTCGACGTCACGCGGTTCAAACGCCTGCTCGAGCGCCTGCACGACGGCGAGATGTGGCGGCGGCACGTGGACACGCCGCTTCCTTCGCCCTTCGTGTACCCGTTGCTTCTCGCCTGGGACTGGGCGTACCTCGGCGCCGGCCACGCCGAGGAGCGGCGGAGCGACGCGGTCACCATGCGGAAGGCCTGGTCGGTCGCGCCCGGTCCGCTGAAGCCGGAGATCGTGGCGGCGGTCGAGGCGGAGCTCCAGAAGACGTCGCCGGAGCGGCGAGCCCGGGATGCGAACGAGCTGGCGGGAATTCTCGACGATCTGGGCGACCTGACCGACGCGGAGATCGCTGCGCGCGTCGCCGCCGACGCCGGAGCGCTGATCGGTGCCCTCGCCGAGGAGCGGCGCGTCGGCGCCCTCGACTTCGCGAGCGGGCGGAGAGCGTGGGTGCCGTCGACCGACGCCGTGCTCTATCGGTCTCTTGACACGGGTGAGGGGCTCGAGCGGGTCACGTTGCGGCTTTTGAGAACGCGTGGCCCCGTGACCGCGGCCTGGCTCGCGGAGCGTTACGGCATCGCGCTCGACGGCGCCACCGGCGCGCTCGAGCGCTTGACGGCGCGGGGCCTCGTGCGCCAGGGCGCCTTCCTCGCCGACGCTCCGCCTCCGCAGTTCGTGCACATCGCGGTGCTCGACGAAATCCAGCGCCGCCAGGTCCACGCGCGCCGCGTCCCACGGCCCGTGGCCTCGGCCGAGCAATTCTCAGCGTTCCTCCTTCGTCGCCACCATCTCCATCCTGATCGACGCCTGGTTGGGCCGCCCGGGGTCCTCGCGGCGCTCGAGCTGCTTCAGGGCGAAGACCTTCCCGTGCGCGTCTGGGAGCAAGACCTCCTGCCGGCGCGCGTGGAGAACTACGAGCGGGAGTGGCTCGATCGTCTGGGGCTGGCGGGCGAGATGGTCTGGACGGTGTTCGACCGCGCCCCGGGCGAGCCGGGTCGCTCGACGCGAGTGGGTGCCGCCCTCCGCGAGAACATCGGCTGGCTCCGCGAGGGATCGGCGCCGCCGGCCGAGATAGACGCGCACGTCAAGAACGTCCTGCTGCACCTCCAGCTCCGCGGCGCCTCGTTCGCCCAGGACCTCACCCGGGCGACCGGCCTCGGTACTCCGGACGTGCTCTCGGCGCTCTGGCAGCTCTTCTGGGCCGGGCTGGTCACGCCCGACACCTTCAGCGCGATCGCCGCCGGCGTGACGCCGGCGCGCCGGCCGCGCGAGGC
>WNEZ01000209.1_pt1 | contig 47194 bp, 42 predicted proteins | sample 5400521 | NCBI WGS metagenome assembly WNEZ01 (sample SAMN13153339, study PRJNA577476) | soil metagenome | isolation source: 120 cm saprolite under Douglas fir tree site 2 hole 1 replicate 1 | place: USA:California | collected 2015-04-18
TCGGAGGTAAAAGTAAATCTTGTTCAGGAAGGTAGGTTCGGTATGTTTTCGTCATGGTTCCGAATAATTCGCACACCCCTGCACTATTTTTCAAGTGAATTCGGCAGAACCAAAGATGAATTCTCGGACACACTCCTAGGTAGTACAGCAGTTGAAGTAAGCAAGGAACAAGAAATCCAACTGCTAGAAAACAGCGCACTATTTTATCGAACGTTTTAACCACAGAAAAACCTTCTACCATTATTGCAGCGAATTCATGGCGGGATTGGCCGGTGAATCCTAGAAGTCGCTGCTTGATAAACGCGGAAAGCGGACAAGTCAAATCGTGCCAAAACCACATGTACGGTAAGGCGACGTATCAGGAGTTGACCACAAAAGCGCGACTGGACCGTGGAGCAGTGTCCCGAGTGAATGAGAGATGCTAGGTTGAGTTGTGAAAAAGATGGCACCTGAACCGTTGGCCAGGCCGCACACAGTGGAAGACGAAGGCACAGTAAAGAAGGCAAAGCACGCCCGTTTCTTTTGGCCAATTCTTCTTGGAATGGTTTCGATTGTCGGGTCGGCGGCGTCCTTCGTTGTTGTTTTCGAGCTTGTGCATGGGAAAGCATGGGGAATAGGCTTTGGAATAGGCTTACCGGTCTTTATGCTTGCCACATGCGCCGTGATTGCGATGACCCCTCCGCCACGGACGTTACCTGCAATCGAAGTCGAAGCAACCAGCAAAGCAAGGCAGCTCTCTTTGCAGGCTTGGCTTCTTTTAGCCTACGGCGTGATTATCGGTTTGAGCTACAACTGGGCCTGCGTATTTCTGTGGTTCTCTCAACGATACGCCTTCTTCTCCGCTCCAGTCGCTGGCGTGACGGGTTTGATTTTTGCGTTGTACGCCACCATCGGACTTCTTATAGCTCGCTTGACTGAGGGCAATTGGCGGGAAGCCTTGGCGGTCTTTATGATTGTGTCAGTAGTCCCGGCCCTTATTGTCTTGAGGTTGGGTCTACTTCGGTGAGCAGAGCGGGTGTTGCACACGTAGTGGACCCATGCCAACGATTTATCTTCTGGTTTGCGTAGCCGTCGTTTACATTTTTAGCCGTGGTTTGATCTTAGTTCTGCACCAACTAACCTCTATCCTGATTCGCAAGCTGGAATAACAAGTTTTTCGCCTCCTAACTAGGCGTCGAGAAAGCGGAACGTTGTTAACGCGATCCGTGAAATAGAAGTGCCTATATAGGAGCATGTATGTCAGAAAAATCAGTCAGTCAAATTGCGAACGAGCGTCGTGAAAAAGATCACGAAGCAAGCCGCAAAGATGTGTCACCCAACAAGGAAAAGACACAAAATCCCACTACGAATAGTGGACGACAGGAGCAGCGAGAAAGGTCTGTGAAAGGTCCCAATCTCGGCTCGAACCGCAATAATCCTGATCGTGTTGTAAGCAACAGAGAAAAAGTTGGACATCTCGAAGTCGCTGCCCACGGAGTAACCAAACCCGAAACGACCGTGGAGCAGTTCGAGCGCAAGCACGAACCGGCGCCAGCCGTCGAGGATGGTGCGATCGACAATCGAAAGGTCAAAGAGAGCGCCGTCGCCGAGCGTCACGTTCAAAGCGACGAAGGTTTCAAAATCGCTGAACGTCGGTCGGCGAGCGTTGCTCAAAACCGCAAAGAGACTGAGAAGGTCTTTGCGGATCGCCGGAAGAAGTCGAGTGTAAACCGATAACAATTCAACCAGGCCGCCCGGCGAAAACGCTCGTCGGCCCATCGCGTTCATAAATTTGTACTATGCCGGTCGTACCATAGGTACTCTTCGAAGCATTTGGTATTCTATTTTTACGGTGTAATGGCCGGGACCGCCTCCACGCAGGTCAGAGGGGAATTACTCACCCGGCTCATTAGCAACCACCGGTCTGCATAGCGCACGCCGCATGGACGAGAATACCCGTCGCGGTTGATTGGCAAGTCCTCCCTCCTAGTTAGGTCGGACACCTGAGAACTTAGGCGCGGTTTGCGCCTGTGGGTTCTTCGTGTCTCACCAATCCGAAACTTCAACATTCGCTGTTTGCCGTCGTCGTGACGGCTCGCGTGTACTCAAAACAAATTCATCTACAGGCACGCGAGAAGGTTTGCACCATGCCGCGACTTAAGAAGAAATGGTTGGAAAAAGAGAAACAGCTCGTTGCTACGATTCCCGTTTCAGTTGTAGCGCCGATCACTCCGCAGTATTTGAACATTGAGCAGGCTTCTGCTTATCTCAGCGTGACAACGTGGACGATTCGCCGGCTGATCGATAACAAAGAATTGTCATGCGCCAAGATCGGAAAGCGATTCATCGTTAAGCGGGAAGAGCTAGATAAGATTTGGGAAAGGAAAGCTGAAAAGGCAGCGTGAAGATTGTGGCTTATGTGGCTGTAGCATTGTGGAATTGGTACAAAAGCGAGACAAAAACTAAACGATATAGCCGGAGAAGTGGCGCTCTAGGTAATCAAGCAACTCGCCTCCCGCTTGAGCAACAGTACCGCGTGCCAAATCCGGTCGAACGAAATTCTCATTCACACCAAACAGGAGTGGAGGGAGTGTGGCCGCTACGTGCCTGCTCGGAACATCGTCATCTACGTGCGCGCCACCGTCCTTATTAGCCACATCAGTAACAACCTGTTTCTTAGACGACCGCACATCCCCTATAACCAAATACGGGTCTGTCCACCAACGCTCCAGCGGAACAAGTTCGTGTACGCCCTGCTTAAGATCGTCCCTGATGATTCTGGAAGCGCCGTCTCCAGACATCTGGACACCCACGGGAATCCAGAAAACTGCTTTGCTTGAGGGCTGACGCTTCCGATAAATGTCCAGCTTCTTGAAGTTTGGGTCTATTGTGGCAAGGAACGCGTCGCTCCTGTCCGTGTCGTGGACAAGGGTTCTGATATGCACGGCGGCAACGATTGCCTTAATTTCAGTGCCAGCGAAATAGCCATTCACGGCGTCCTTCAAGAGTTCGTATTGCTCTTTCAGGACTTTCGCGTTACCGGCTGGAGTGCGAGTGACCATTTGCTCAGGATTAAGATGGTACCCCGGACGGGAATCGAACCCGTAATCTTCACCTTGAAAGGGTGACGAGTTAACCGGTTACTCTACCGGGGCATGCTTGAAATTATAGCATTATTTCTTTTTGCGCATTTGCTCGAAGGCGTCCTGCACCATGCGCTTGTCCGTGATTGCGTAGCGTTTGAAGATCGAATTCGTCTTATGGCCTGAGATCGCCATTGCGACGGATTCAGGAATACCGTTCGCAATCATATTCCGGCAGGCTGTACGGCGGAAATCGTGCGGCTTCATGCCGCGATACGAGCGAGTCTCCTTGTTGAATATGCCAAGCTTTAGAGCATCACAGGCTTGCCGCCATTGCGACCGGAAATCCGTTACATCAAAGATTTGTTCTCCACTCCGGCGTTCGTTGTTCCTGAACTCGAAACCCTTGATCGTTCTTCCATCAGCATAGACTAGAGGCAAACTGAAATCTTCCTTGTTCTTGATTAGCTCGCCTGGAATGTGTAGCTCTGTTTTCTTTTCGTTCACCATATCCCATTTAAGCTGCGCCGCCTGGCCAGAGCGCATACCCGTGGCGTACAGGAATTTAACGTACGGGTGCAGGTGTCCTGGAAGCTTTTCTAGCAGTTTGTTGAACTGGCCTTCCTCAAAAAATCCCCGCTTTTTGTTGTCAACTTGTTCACCAAGAATAGGAAAGTGCGGAACATCACTGCGTTCAATTTTTCCGCGTTTCATTGAGAATCGCATCATGGCGCGGAGGATACGCAGACGGCGGTCGGTCGTGGCCTTCACACCATTTTCAATCCACCGTTCAGAGTCGTCTTTGATCTTCGCGTGTTCGCTGGCTGTCAAACTTTTTCTGTGGCCATTTAGCGCCTGCATGGTTCGCAGCGCGATTTCTTTGTCGATGTTCTCTTGCTTGTATTCGAGAACGTGTGCCTGGCTCTCCCGCCATTCCCGGAATTCTTCCAGCTTGTCTACGGTAATCGCCGCGATGCGCAATCCGGCGAAGAACTTGTCAATGTCCCTGAGGTGGGAAACCGGGACAGCACTCCGACCACTCTTCTGCACGTACTCGTCGCGAATGCCTTCGTAGCGCAGCCGGGTATCGGCCCGAACGCCTACGCGCTCCTGGGCACGCCATTCAGACAGCATTTCCGACGCCATGTCCAGATCATTCGAGCCGGTTTTCTTTTGTTTGCGTTGGCCGTCTACCGTCAAAATCATGTAGTAGTTCCGGCCGATCCGTCTTACAAACCCTTCGCTTACCTCGTGCTGCACCATGTTTTCCACCTCTTTTGGCTATCCCAAAAGCATAGTGCAAAACGGGTGCAATGTCAAGCTAAAACGTCGTATTTACAGGGAAAAAGCCTAGTTTTTCCGCCCTTTCAAGGCTAAAATACGGGTTCGATTCCCGTTAGCGGTACCAAACTTCTTCTCCTGAAATAATCCCCGTTTCGGATGCCATTACAACAAAATCTTAAAAGACAAAACGGAGATGCGCGCCGGCGCTGCGAGGAGCGGCTACGGCGGTGCCGGAAAAAAGTCCGGCGAAATTCAGGACATTTACGCGATCGGTGAGATTGGCTGCTTCGATTTGCAGATTCAGGCTGCGACTTTCTTTCCTGTATAGCTCTACGCCGAAGGCGGCACCTAACGAAAAATTTGGCCGTACCCGGCCACGATCGAAATTTATGCGCGATAGAATTTCTGGTCCATATTGCGCCAGAAGAAAATTCATGTCGATGCTGGTGGGATCGAGTTCCACCGGCAGGCCACTGCCATAATCGGCGGTGGCCGCCACCCACGCCCGCTTGGCGATTTGCGTGCGGACGCTGGCGCGAACGGTGTTCCGCTGGTCCTGGGTTACTGCAAATTTCCCGGTATCCGTTAGGACGTCGCTGGCTTCACTGCCGAGAAAGAGTCCGCCGGTGGTGGGCCCTTGCGCGATCGCGGATTGATTCGAATAGCTCAAGAACCCTGAGAACCTGTGCCAGTCCGCAATGGTGAGACGCAATTCTTCTCCGAAAATACGCGCTTTGTTGAACGCGATTGGAAAGCTTACTCCCGTGTCCAGCAGCACATCGTCATCGGCAAAATCGCGAAAATTGCGGCGGAACACATTGGCATCGAGGCGCAATCTTGCAAAGAGGGCCTGGGAAATTCCGCCTTCGAAATAGTTACCGCGCGACGGCCGTACCGGGAGCCGCAGAACTGCGGAATTTAACGAAATAACTTGCGAAGAACTGGCGAGCAAAATATTTTCCATGGCGGGCGTCTGGAAAACGCGGTCGTAGGAAACATGCAGCAGTATTTTCCAGCGGTCAATGTAGCGCGATACGCCAACGCGCGGGCTGAGAGCCGATTCGCCGGCGACAAATCCATAATGATCGAAGCGCAGCCCGGCACTGACGTTCCAGTTTCCCTGGTGAAAATTATCCTGAACGTAGAAGGCGGGCTCGATATCCCACTGGTGCTTGGAGAATGCAAACTGTACTGCGGTGCCAGGTTCGAACTGCGACGTGTCAGTGATCTGATAGGTGAGCGCTTCGTGTACTGGTGTGAAGAGCGAGTCCACTCCCGCCTTCCAATCGTGATGTCCGGCATGACCCGCAACGTCGGCGCGCGCGTAACCTTCGCGGTAGCCGCGATCCTGCGAAACGATAATGGGAGTGGCCAGATCGTTCGAGCGCAAGGCGAAGCTGGCATCGCGCACGCTCGCGGAAAGAGTCCACAACAAATTTTCCGAGCTGATGTGCTGGTAATAAATTTGTCCGCTGATTTCGGTATTGTCGCCGTCCTGGCGTTGTCCAGCCATCTGCTGGACCAGTTCGTTGGGAACGGTGTAACGAGTTTCGCTGTGCGCAATCGTGAATCGCAAGCGATCGCGTTCAGAAAAATCATGCTCATACGCGGCGGAAAATCCATCACCGTTTCCCCAGTTGGTAAAGTTCTGCAGAACTGGGGGATCGAGGTACCGGTCGCTATGAAATCCGCGGCCGCCGAATTCCAGATGATTCTTGCCCGCAGTGTAGCCAATTTCCGCCGTGCCGCTCAGCGAATCGAAGCTGCCGCCCCCGGCCTCGATTCGGCCATGCCATCCCTCGGGAGGATTTTTTTCGGTCGTTAGTTCGATGACGCCGCCGAGTTTGCGTCCATACTCCGCCGGGAAACCTGCGGTCATCACGCGCATCGATTCCACATCGCCGGCGTCGAGAGGCGGCGCAAATGCCGGCGAACGATTCTGCGTTAACGGCATTCCGTCCAGAACATATTGCACCTGGTATTCGGAGCCGCGCGGATGCAGGACTCCATTGGCTTCATAGAGCCAACCGGGTTGATCGTTTACGGCGTCGGAAAGGTCGCGGCCGTCTTGCCCGGCAGTGTGTTCGCGAAGGGCGTCAGAGCCCAACGAATAAATGGTTCCAGTTTCCGACGGGTCGAGGATGGTTGCAGCGTCGGTGACTTCGATTTTCGTGTTCACCGGGGCCACGCCTAAAACGACTGCGACTCGCACCGGGACTTCGCTGCGAACTTCCAGCAAACCGCTCCAGGGCGCGAAGCCCTGCGCGGTGACAGTCAAGCGGTACACGCCGAAGGCCAGTTCAGATGCCAGGTATTTTCCGTCAACAGGAATGGCAAAATTTTTCTTTACCTGGTTGGATTCGCTAACCAGTTCTGCCATGGCGGCAGCGCTTTGTCCTTGCGGATCGCGCACTTCGATTTGCAGCTCGCCGCGTTCGCGCTGAGCCTCCGCGGGATTCGCAAAAACCGCAAGAACAAAGAGGAATGGCAGCGCCGCACGGCAAAGGCAAAGCTGTGCTCGCCACTGGCGCGATTCATGTGACCCGTTTGACATCCACTTTCCAAACTATCACATGGCTGGCGAAGTTTTTCCGCCATGCGAATCGCTGTTTCGGAAATTCGATGAAAACGATAACGTTGCGAGAATTTGACAGGCGACGCTCTTGCTGGCGTTCCTTCAATCGCTCACAATGCCAAAGCCCGATGCGGGCGCATAATCTTTATGACCACCGTGCTCAGTACTGCTGTGTTGCGGTTCTCCGCTGTAGCGTTCGGCTCGCGAATCGTTCCATCGGAAGAAGTGGATGCGGCGTTCGACATGCCGGCGGGAAAGTTGCGCCACCGGGCCGGAATATTATCGCTAGCATATGTCTCTGCGGAGGAGACGGAAGTGACGCTTGCCGCGAGAGCCGCGGCCGAGGTGCTGCGAAGCGCGCAGGTTTCGCCAGAGAGACTGGACTGGATCATCGCTGCGAGCGAAACACATCACTCCCTTCCATCGCTCGCGGCGCAGCTGCATGCGGCGACCGGAGCCCGCGAATCATGTGGCGCGTTGGACGTCGGTGGCGGGTGTCTGGGCCTGCCGCATGCACTGGCTGTAGCGAAATCGTTTGTGGAATCCGGGCAGGCACGCGTCGTGCTGGTGCTGACAGCGGATGTGCACTCGCGCACGCTCACGCCCGGTCGCGTAGCGGGAGAATTCGGTGGTCTGTTTGGCGATGGTGCTGCCGCCTTTTTGGTGCAGCGGGTATACTCCGGAAGCGCCGGAGAGTATTTTGCGTTGCGAGATTTCTTTTTTGGATGTGCTTCGCAACTGCGTGCGGCGATTCAGGTTTCGGAAGAAATAGGTGACCGATTGAAGGTGGTTTTTGATGGTGACGCACTTTCCCGTGCGGCCACCGCGCGACTCGATCAATGTATTCGTGAACTGGAGTGCCGCAGCGGCGTCGCGCGCAACGAAGTGGCGGCATTCGCCACGCATCAGCCCAATCCGCGGCTGGTGGCGCTGCTGGCCAAGAAATCCGGAGTTGCACTGGAACGATTTCCTATGGTTGCCGATACGCGCGGGAATTTGGGTTCGACTACTTGCGCGGCGGCTTTGCACTTCGCGCTGGAGGCTTCGCGAGCGGTTGTGATGCGACCGCGGCGCCCGATATTTGTGGCGTCGCTTGGGCCGGGGTTGCTATTTGGCGGAGGCTGGCTCTCGCCGATTTCGGCGGTTAAGGCAGGAAGTTAAACGATCAGATATTGTTTTCGAGAGTCGCTGTAATTTTCACATATGCAGGAGCCGGTAAGTCCGTGCGGGCAATATAGTTCCGACCGCTGAGATGGTTCCTGAAGCCGCGTTTCCTCTGGCGATGCCATTTTCGCCCCGGTTCACGGAAGTGTTGCTGGTTCCGGTGACCGCCGCAGTCAGTTGCAGGGTTTTCCCCAGCAGGACGTTTCCGCTTGGCGGCGTTACCGATACGGTCACGGCTGGAGGAGGTGGGGGGGCGAACCCGAGCTTGCGCCTCCTCCACCACAGCCCGGAAAAATTGCGAAAGCAGCCATCAATCCGAACAGCAAGCCCCTAGCCTGAGACCGTCTTTGAAACGGTCGGCTGTTCCGTTGTGCCGCTTCCGCATAAATGCTGAATTGCAGCCCGCGTGCCAGCGTTGGGCTTCCAACAATCAAAATTGAGAGATTGCTGGTATCAGAGTACAAATCGGCGCTATCTATCTTCGTTTCAGTGGTTCGAGCAACTTTCGGATCCTTAGCCGGGCGCAGGCGCAAGAATGAAAGATGTATTAGTCGCGAAGGGATTCAAAAAACGGAATTCATCTCTTGCGAGCCAGTCTCGATTCGAAAACGGCCGTTTCTGCAATCAGGTTCTTTACTTCATCGCTTCTTTGCGTCATTACTTCATTCTTCGCGAAATGAACCGATCGTCTACCCGCGCCGTCTTGCCTATATACAAGGAGGGCCGAGCCATTACTGCTCGCCTGAGCCGGTCCACGCAGGAGTGGATTCTGACCCAAACCGGAGGAGAGCCCGAGGCCGCCGAAGTGCGCAAAGAAATGGCGCAAGCGGAAGCCGATGCTGCCAGTAGGCGCGAGTGGGAATCATTGCTGGCGGAAAACGCGCCGTTGGCTTTTCGCGTGGCTCGAGGAGTCTTGCGGAATGACGCCGATGCTCAAGATGTGGCGCAGGAGGCTTTGCTGCGGGCCTACCACCGCTTCGAAGGGCTACGCGAGCGCTCACGATTTCGCGCGTGGCTGGTTCGAATCAGTTTTCGCATTGCACTGGACCGGCTGCGTGCCAGCAAACGGCGGCAGGCGCGGGAAGCGCAATGGGTATTCGAAAATTCCCGCAACGCGGCGTACCAGGGCGAGAACGCTGAGTTTCAGCGGCAGTTCGACCATGCGATGGACGAACTCCCGGAAAAGCAGCGTCTGGTGCTTTTTCTGGCGGCGATGGAGGGACACACGCTGGAAGAAGTTTCGTCGTTGCTTAGGATTCCTGTCGGCACCGTCAAATCGCGACTGTTCGTGGCACGAAAAACTCTTGCGGAGAAATTGCGATGTTTTGTGAATCCTACCGTCAACCGCTGATGGACGCCGCCGCGTCTGGCGAATCGTTAAACCGCGCGCTCGCGACGCATGTCGCAGACTGCGAGGGTTGCTCTGCGGCTTTCGCTGAGGAACGAGCACTGTTCGCCGCAATTGAAGATTCGCTGGGCGTTAGATCTAACGCTCCAGCCCCGCCGTCGCTGGTACCGCGTGTGCGGGCGCAGATAGCGGCGAGCCCGACCAAGACGACTTGGCGTATTCCAGTCCTGGCGTTCGCAACGTTGGGTCTGGTAACTGGCGTGGTGGCCATTTCGCCTGCGTTTCATTGGCACTCGACGCCGGATGATTCGAAAGGGAAGAGCCCGGCCATGGCGTCCACGGTTCAATCCGCTGACAGTCGCGAAGCGACCGGATCACTCGTTCAGTCTGCGCCGCCTGTGAAGCAGTTCCCGCCGAGGCTGGAAAAGGTTGTCCTTAGTCGGAAAGTCCGTTCTGACGTGGAAGTGCAGGTATCAGCTGAAGAACAAGCTGGACTGGAGCACTATTCCGCTCGTTTGCGGGCAAGATCGCTGGAAAATTCAGCTCGCGCCCTAGGCGCCGTCGAAAGCGATCTAGCGTTCAATATTCGGCCGCTGGAGATCGCAGCGATGGACGTGCGGCAGTTGACCATCGAGCCTCTTGAAAGTGACGAGTACAACTGAGTTTTTTGCGCTTGTTCGCTGAAGTTCAGAAAAGGAGCCGTCTGATGAAAAAGAAAGTTGGCATAGTTCTTGCATTACTGCTGCTCGCGATGTTCGCAGCGGCGCAGGAAAGTTCGAAAAATACCGGCGGACCGAAGCCGGACGATCGCACGCCTGCGGTGACGCCACTCCGGGTGCAGGTGGTGTTCACCGAATATGACGGCGACAAAAAAGTTTCAAGTCTGCCCTATTCGTTCATTGTAAATGCCGATGAGCGCCGGGCGCGTCCTGGCTCGCAAATCCGCAACGGAGCGCGAATTCCGATATCCACCGGCAAAGACCAATTTACATACCTCGACATCGGGACCAACGTTGACTGCTCGGCAACTCTGCAGGAGGACGGCCGTTACAAACTTCAAATGGCGCTGGAGCGAAGCTCGATCTCGCCTGAGAGCTCTTCAGGAAGTACAAACCCTATCGTGCGGCAGTTCAGGGCCGACATGAATCCAGTCTTGAAAGACGGCCAGTCAATCGAGAGCATTGTCTCAACCGATCCGTTGAATGGGCACGTATATCGAGTAAGCGTGACGCTCAACGTCGCCAAGTAGCGTGGATTTTGCGCGGCGATTGTGCTTACTCACGCGCAAATGGTTTCGAAAGCGTCCTTCAGATTACGACTCGCGAAGGAATATCCCTCGCGGGTCAACTTCTGCGGCACGGCGCGCTGGCTGGCGAGGAGCAACGCGTCGGCCATTTCTCCCATCGCCAGGCGCAGCGCGAACGGCGGAGCAGGAAAAATCGCCGGACGGTGCATCGCGCTGGCCAGTTCCTTTGTAAACTCGACATTCCTGACGGGCTCGGGTCCCAAAACATTGATCGGGCCGCGTAGTTCTCTTTTTATCATTGCCAATCGCAAGATGGCGACGACGTCTTCTAGCGTGACCCACGACATCCACTGTTTTCCGTCGCCGATACGCCCCCCAACGCCAAATTTGAACGGCAGCATCATTTTTGGAAGCGCGCCGCCTTCGCTGGCCAAAATAATTCCGAAGCGTGCGAGCACGACTCGCGTACCGAACGCCTCCGCGCGGAGGGCTTCCGCTTCCCAGTCTTTCGCGAGCTGGCCCAAGAAATCATTTCCTGGAGCGCTTTCCTCCGTCAGGATTTCGTCTCCGCGGCTGCCGTAAAAGCCCACCGCGGATGCACTTACCAGTACATCCGGCTTGGCGTTCATTTTTCCCAGCGCGGTTACTAAAGCGCGGGTCGCGTCTATGCGACTGGTACGCAAAAGTTTTTTCCGCGAGTCGGTCCAGCGGCCATCGGCGATCGAAGCCCCACCCAGATTTACTACTGCTTCCGCGCCGACCGCGGCACCGCCCAGTTCGCCGGTCTCAGGATCCCACGGCACGTCGAACGTTCCTGCCGTGCCGCCCACTGATTTAGTTTGTGAACGCACCAGCCGGCAAACTGTGTGCCCTTCGCGCGCCAAAGCCGCCACCAAGGCAGTTCCAACCAATCCTGTCGCACCCGTTACCAAAATCTTCATTTGCCCCCCGCAAAGCCGTGCTTGCTTAGAGCGATCGAAACTGCTGATTTACGGAGATTCTCGGGCGCGACGAGCACCGTTCGACGCTACGAAATCGCCTCACGCTGGTCAAGCAGGGAGATACCTGACACGCTTAATTCAGGTAAAATGGCGATGAACTTATATGACTGTCAAAGTCCTCTATTTCGGCCGTCTCAGAGAGCTGTGCGGTTCTTCGGAAGAGGCCGTCGAAGTCCGTAACGGCTCGCGTATCGAAGACCTGTTTGCGCTGTGCGCGGCTGCGCGCCCGGAGCTTGGTAGATTTCGCCCGTCGCTAGTAGCCGCGCGCAATTGCGAATTCGCGGCGTGGGATACCGCGCTTTCCAGTGGCGACGAAGTCGGCTTCCTTCCGCCGGTCAGCGGCGGCTAACCAAAAATGAGCGCTTCTCAGCCGCAAGATCGCATCGAACTTACGCGCGAAATCATTCCCAACGCCGTCATCGCGCGAGAGGTTCGCGGCGACGAAGATGGCGCGGTGGCCACCTTCGATGGCTGCGTGCGCAACCATTCACATGGGCGATCCACGCTTTATCTGGAATACGAAGCTTATGAATCCATGGCGCTTGGCAAAATGCAAGAAATCGCTGCGCACCTACATGGCAATTTCGCCGTCAACCGGGTGGCGATCGTACACCGGCTCGGTCGGCTGGAAATAGGCGAGACCAGCGTGTTCATCGCGGTGAGCGCGGCGCATCGCGCGGCGGCCTTCGACGCCTGCCGCTACGCGATCGATACCTTGAAAAAAACGGTGCCAATCTGGAAGAAAGAGTTCTTCGCGGACGGAGCCGTTTGGGCGGATGGCGAAATTCCACCGGCACTCGCAACTGCGGAGACTCCAGCCGCAAAACCGGCATCCAACTAACTCGATGCCAACGCTCCGTTTTCGTCCACGTCTGCAGGTTATCCGGCATTTTGTCGGCATCGTTGTCATTGTCGCGGTGGCAGTGGCGCTTCGTGCCGATTCTTTTGCGCGGCAACAGGAGAATCCTAATCGGCCGCCCTGGGTACAAAAAAACAAATCCGCGGACGTCGCTGCGACATCTACGCCGAAGGCAGACGTCCCTGATCCCGCACAAGATCGCGGCAAAATTAAAGTCACCGTGAATCTCGTCAATGTCCTGGTCAGCGTGCTGGACGAACACAATCGTCCCGCGCCAGATCTGCCGGTGGAAGCTTTTCAGGTTTTCGATGAGAATAATCCGCAGGCTATCGCGGTTTTTGAAAAGGAAACCGAGCAGCCGCTGGACCTGGCACTGATGATTGATGCTAGCCTGAGCGCGCAACTCAGCATGCCCGCGCAACGCGAAGCTGCTTCGCATTTTATCCAGCAGGTGTTGCGCAAGGGCGACCGGCTGGCAGTTTATTCAGTGGATGAGAACGTCACCCAACTGGCGGCGTTTTCTGACAACGTGGCACATCTGCAGGAAGCGGTACGACACATCCCGGCAGGCGCTGGGACGTCCATCTACGATGCGGTGATGCTTGGAGCGCGTGCGCTCTCGCGCCAGGGAACGGATCGCCGTCGCGTAATTATTCTGGTTACCGACGGCGGCGAAACCACCAGCCGAGCCGATTTCGAATCCGCGCGCCGCGAGGCCGTGCGCAACAACACGCTTCTCTATACGGTCGTGATTCGAACCATGAAAAGTGAAAGCGGACGCAACACCGCCGGCGAGCACGCACTGGAGACAATTACCGATACCACCGGAGGAGCAGTGTTTTATCCCGATGGCTCCACGCAACTGGATGCGATTTTCGACCGCATCAATAAGGAGCTGCGCACGCAGTACCGTCTCGGCTACTATCCAAATCCGCGCGGCCCGGCAGACACCTACCGCCGCATCGAAGTGACGGTCACACCTCTAGTGCCAGGGTCCACGCAATCCACCGCGAACTCCGCGGACGCGACGAAGTCTAATTCCGGGCAAACGGGCGCGTCGAAAGGAACGCCAGTTGTTTACTTAGTGCGTCATCGTAAGTCCTATTACACCGGATTGCGCTGAACAGCTAACTTAGAATCGCCAACAATTCTCCATGACCACCAATTATCTCGACGCAGCAATTGAAACAGCTCTCGAAGCTGGCAAAATTCTGCGTGAGGAATATGCGTTGCCGCCGGACATTCGCTACAAAGGTGACGTGGACCTGGTTACGCAGGCTGACAAGCGCAGCGAGACCACAATCGTCACGCGGCTTTCCAGATTATTTCCCGAACACACCATCGCTGCGGAGGAAGGCACCGGCCACGTACGCAGCTCCGAATTTCATTGGCACGTTGATCCGCTGGACGGCACCACGAATTTCGCGCATAAATATCCGTGCTTCGCGGTTTCAATTGCGCTGGCTCAGAATGGAACGGTCATCGCAGGCGTCGTTTACAATCCCATTTACGATGAACTCTTTGCCGCGGCGCGCGGCGAAGGGGCAACCTTGAATGGCAAGCAAATCTCGGTTTCCAAAATCGAGACCATTTCCACCAGCCTGCTCTGCACCGGATTTCCGGTGCACAAACGCCGCGCCAACCCGAACATTCATTACTACTACGATTTTACGCTGCGCTCGCACGGAGTGCGCCGCGACGGGTCCGCTGCATTGGATCTGGCGTGCGTCGCCGCCGGGCGCTTCGACGGCTTTTGGGAATTTGGACTCAAGCCGTGGGACACCGCTGCGGGAGTTCTCCTGGTACAGGAAGCTGGTGGCACGATCAGTGATTTTCAGGGCCGTCCTTATGCTCTTGGCGGCCCGGTGATTCTCGCGACGAATTCTTTGATCCATGAAGAAATGCGCGAAACCGCGCTTGCGATTTCGCAACGTGATCCCGCCGCTCCGCTGCAGGCACCCACGCGAACCATTAAAGAATAAAGATCTGCGCCGCGAGTTGCGGCCCCCCTTATCGTTCCCTAACGCGCGCTTGGCTACCGCGGTTGGCAACAATTTTTAGAGCAGCAAGAATTTGTCCTGCAATTACTTCGCGCCCCACTCTTTGTAGAGTTTGGTGATGGTTGGCCCGATGGAGAGACTCCAGGCGAAGATGGCTACGTCTTTGTATTTTTCTGGTACTTCGTACTGATCAGCGGCTTCTTCCGCCGGCACGCCGGACTTATACATTTTTTCGGCCTGCGCGGCGATATCGTCGAATAAGTCCGCGGACAGCTGCACAGCTTCGCGGCCGCCAATCTGCCCGTGGCCGGGAATGAAAATGGTGTCCTTGTCGTAGGACAAGAAAGTTTTCAGCGTGGAGCGCCAGCCCGAGACCGTGGCTTGCTCATCAAACGTCACCGGATACATGTGATGGAAAAGTAGATCGCCCGCGTATACGACGTTTTGTTCCGGGACGCGCACGATCAGGTCGGTGCCGGAGTGGCCAGGGTGCGTTTCGACCACCGCTGTTAAGCCCCCGAGGTCCAGCTTCACGGGAAGCTTGGCTGGGTCGAACGGGCGATTTGGGACCGCGAGCACGTGGGAATTTTCGATGGCAAGAATATTGCCCATGGTTGCAGCTAATTCCGCTGCGTGCTTGCGCGCGACATCAGTTTTGGCGTTTTTGGCGTGGGCCTCCAGGGGAGCCAGGAAGGCAGCTTTATCTGCTCCCTGCATCGGAACGTAGCTTTCGTAAATTCTTCTGGCGACCCCGGCGTGGGCAAAAACGCCGATACTGTTTGCTCCATAAAATGAATTCCCGGTGGTGTGGTCGAAATGGTAGTGCGTATCGAGCGCGCCCATGATCGGTCCCTGACTGAGCGTGCGCAGCGTTTCGAACTGGAAGCTGGCTCCTGCCGGGCTGACAAATCCTTCCACGAGCAGCGAAGCGCTCTTGCCGATCAGGAATCCGCCGTTGCACATCGTTTGCAGACCTTTGGAAGTATCTGAAATCGTGGCGTACAGTCTGTCGCCGACTTTGCGGACTGACGCGAATCCTTTGTCCACAATCGGCGTTTGGGCTATGCGCGAGTCCCTGCCCAGAGATTCGGCCAGCGCAGGGAGCGGCAAGAATTGATAAGCTGCGGCGAGCGCGCCCCACTGCGAGGTACGACCCAAAAAAGCGCGCCGGGAAAATAGAGGTGAAGCAGGCAAGCTGGAAGTAAGCATGAACCCTCCCTAATGGAAAAATATTAAATCTGGCGGCCGGTGGTTGGATGCCGAATTAGGTGCAGCGTTACTTTAGTTTTCTGGCATCGCGCATCGCAAGCACTATACTGAATCACGACCCCAATTCGACTGGCCAGTTTTTAGACAGTTTTGAAGCCCCGTTTTGCAGCCAGTCTCAAACATTGAGGAGAACTCTAGTGAAAAAGCTAGTGCTATGCGTTGCGGCATGGCTGTTCTGTGCCGCAGTGGTGCGGGCTCAGGACCCGGACGAGCAACCCGTCAATCCGGAAATGCAAAGACAGGAATTGGTTAACCTGGAGCTAGAGAACGCACGGGCGATCAAACTCCATAACTCCACTTTTTTCAAGGCTGCTTACTCGGAAGATTTTCACGGAGTGACGCGTTACGGAGAAACCGTAAACAAACAGGGAATTATTCGCGAACTGGAAACAATGAACCTGGAATTTGACTCAGTGGTGAGCACCGACGCGCAAGTAAGAATGTTTCGCGACGCGGCCTACGTCTTGAGTCTTAGATCCGAAGTAGGACACTCGAGTGGCAAGAAATTTTATAACCAGTTTCGCATTTTGCGGGTGTACGTGAACACGCCACGCGGCTGGCGAATCGTGTCGCAACTGGAGACCAAGCTGGCTACCGATGCAAACCGCTAGCGGGATGCTGCTCAGCCGGCGATGGCTCGCGCGGCATTGACCGCCGCGCCGATTACTCCGAGGTCGTCGTTGGTCGCAATCACTTCAAAACGGCTGCCCTGCAGCGGACTCATCTTCACCATTTCGTGAACCAACCGGTCGAGTGTGCTCACGTCAATCCAGTTTACGTTCGGCCCGGTAAGGTAGAACGGTCCGGGACCTTCCATGTGAATGCTGGTAGCGGTGGCGGCAGCCAGCGCGCGATGGCAGCGGGTGACAAATTCCACGCAACGCGTGTCGCCAGTTTTCGCGTTCGCAAAAACTTCTTCGGGTTCGAGATCCAGGAAACGCAGCCGCATCGCGCGATATCCGAGGATGCCTTCCAGATGGCCGCGACCGCCACATCCGCAAAAATTCTCTTTTGGATCTAGCGTTACAACGGAGTGGCCGCCTTCCCATGCGCCCTGGCTCCAGGGAAATCGCCCGAAACCGACACCGTTGCCGAGCGTCCACACGCGATTGAGTTTGTCCAGCACCCCGCGCGTCGCAGCGATCCCTGCAGCCGTGGCATCGGCGTCATTGTAAACGCGAACCGGAACATGCCTGCCGCTCGCCGCGAGCGCGCTTTCCACAGCTTCGCGCAGACGAAAGCCTTTGATTTGCTGCAGATTTGGTGATTCCTCGACGACGCCTTCGCGGATAATTCCTGGGAACCCCACCCCAACCGCGGAGAGAGAATATCCATCGTTCAACGACAAAACTAATTCGGCGATTTTCGCCGCGATATGATCCGCAGGCATGGACAATAGCGCATCACGCGCGTCACCCACCTCCGGAAACACTTTCACCGCGCCAGCGATGTGGTTATTCTCCACCAGCCCGGCGGCAATGTGCTCTACGACCAGTACGCCTGCATTCCTGCCCATGTTCTTCCGCCCATCTACATTTTCGAAAGCTTGTTCAATCCATTAAACGCGGCTGTTTTGTAGCACTCCGCGAGAGTCGGATAGTTAAAAACCGTGTCCACGAAGTATTCGACAGTACCTTTCAATGCAAAGACCGCCTGGCCAATGTGCAGCAGTTCGGAAGCACCTTCGCCGATGATGTGCACGCCGAGGATTTCCTTCGTGTCCGGCTGAAAAATTAATTTCAGCCGGCCCGTGGTGTCCCCGCGAATTTGTCCCCGGGCAATTTCGCGAAAATAGGCGATGCCCACTTCATAGGCGATGCCTGCGTCGGTCAGTTGCTCTTCCGTTTTGCCGATGAAAGAAATTTCCGGGATGGTGTAAATCCCGTAAGGATAATGCGCCGGATCGGAGTGAATCGGCATGCCAAAAGCATTTGCGGCGGCGATGCGGCCCTGCTCCATTGAAACCGAACCGAGGCTTGGGAATCCGATCACGTCGCCCACGGCAAAAATGTGGGGCTGCTTGGTGCGATAGTCGGCATCCACAGGAATACGTCCTCGCGAATCGGCTTCCAGTCCCGCAGCCGTGAGGTTCAGTTCATCGACGTTTCCCTGGCGTCCAACAGCATAGAGCAGCCCTTCACCGGCAACTTTCTTCTTGCTCTTAAGGTTAGCGACCACTCCGTTGTCGGGAGTTTCTTCGACGCTCTCCACCTCTTCATTCAGCCGCAGCGTCACACGACGGTCGCGCAAGTGATAACACAGCGCCTCAACCATTTCCGAATCGGCAAATTCCAGCAGCCGCGGACGTTTTTCGATCAGCGTCACGCGAACGCCGAGCGTCGCGAACATGCAGGTGTACTCGACACCGATCACGCCCCCGCCAACCACGATCATTGTTTTCGGAATCGTTGGCATTTGCAGAATTTGATCGCTATTGATGATATTGCGGTTGTTGAACGGAACCAGCGGCGAGCTGGCCGGCTTGGTTCCAGTTGCGATAATAATTTTATCGGCATGATAGTCCGCCTGCCCGCGCGCGCCAGACACGCGAATATCGTTGGGGCTGGTGAAACTCGCCAGTCCGCTCAAAACTTCGATGGCGTTACGCGAGAGTTGCGCGCGGGTCACATCGATTTCAGTTTTGATGACATGTTGCGCGCGGAAAGAGAGATCAGCCATGGTGATTTGTTCTTTCACGCGATAGTTCACGCCATAAATGCTCTGGTAGTAAAAGCCGGAGAGATGCAGCACCGCTTCGCGCATGGTTTTGCTGGGAATGGTGCCGGTGTTGATGGCCGCGCCGCCGATCACTTCCATTTTTTCTACCAGCGCTGCGCGTTTGCCGAACTTGGCCGCTTGGATTGCGGCGCGCTGGCCCGCGGGTCCCGATCCGATTACAATGATGTCGTACTTATCCATGTTTCGGCTGGCAGAAGGGCTGTCTCTATCCTCGCTCAGCGGCGCAAGTATACACCAGGCATAAGAACTGTATGTGCGCTGGTGCGTTCTTTTGGAAAAACTTCCGGCTTGCAAAATTCTAATTACTGATTAGGCTAAGCGCGAGAGGTTTGGTGACCATGGGCTCTCCTTCGGTGGAAAGCAAACTGGCGCAATTTGGCGAAACGCAACGGCGCGATGCCTGGTGGGTGGAACTTCTGCCGGTGGTGATTCTGCTGGGAGGATTCGGGCTGTACGCTACGCTGCGGGCGTTCGAAGGCAAATTTTACGAGTGGGGACCCTATCTTTCGCCATTCTATTCACCGCTGATTGATCAGGGACATCGCTGGTGGAAGTTTTCGCCGGCGCTCTTGATTCTCGCTGGGCCGCTGGGATTTCGGACTACTTGCTACTACTACCGCAAAGCTTACTACCGCGCGTTTTTTCTCGATCCACCGGCTTGCGCCGTGGGCGAAAGCGGCAAGCGTAACTACAAGGGCGAAACGGCGTTTCCGTTTATCCTGCAAAATATTCACCGCTACTTTTTGTATCTGGCTATTCTGTTCATGCTGTTTTTGTGGCATGACGCCTACCAAGCTTTTTTCTTTATCGGACGACTGCGCGTGCCGGAATTCGGAATCGGACTTGGCAGCCTGATTATGCTTGGCAATGTCGTCCTGTTATCGCTGTATACGCTTTCATGCCATTCGCTGCGCCATCTTGCTGGGGGAAAATTGGATTGTTTTTCGTGCTCGTCATTTGGTCCGCCGCGGCACACCGCTTGGAGTTGGCTCAGCATTCTGAATGAACGCCACATGCTCTTTGCCTGGGCCAGCTTGATTTCCGTGGGCTTCAGCGATTTCTACATCCGCATGCTGGCTTCCGGAGCTTTCAAGGACATACGAATCCTGTGACCCCTCCTTACGAAACGCACTCACATGATGTGTTGATCATCGGCGCGGGCGGAGCCGGATTGCGCGCGGCCATCGAAGCGCTGGCGCAAGGCGCACGCGTCGGCTTGGTCTGCAAATCGCTGCTCGGCAAAGCACATACCGTAATGGCCGAAGGTGGAATCGCGGCGGCCATGGGCAATGTCGACAAGAAAGACGACTGGCGAACGCATTTCTGCGACACCATGCGCGGCGGAAAATTCCTCAATAACTGGCGCATGGCGCAGCTGCATGCGCGGGAAGCTCCAGAGCGCGTTCGCGAACTCGAGCAATGGGGCGCGCTGTTTGATCGCACCGACGACGGACAAATTCTGCAACGCGCGTTCGGCGGGCACACCTTCAAACGTCTATGCCACGTAGGTGACCGCACTGGGCTCGAGCTAATTCGAACCTTGCAGGACCGCGGCGTGCAGCAGGGCATCGACGTGTTCATGGAATGTACGATCACGCGGCTCATCAAAGACGGCGAGCGCATCGCGGGTGCGTTCGGCTATTGGCGCGAGCAGGGGCGCTTTGTCACTTTCAAAGCGAAGTCCATTGTCATCGCTACCGGCGGCATCGGCAAAGCTTGGAAAATTACGTCGAATTCGTGGGAATACACCGCCGACGGGATGGCGCTCGCCTACGAAGCCGGCGCCGAACTGCTGGACATGGAATTTGTGCAGTTTCATCCCACCGGAATGGTTTGGCCACCCGGAGTGCAGGGAATTCTGGTGACCGAAGCAGTGCGCGGCGAAGGCGGCACGCTAACAAATAATCGCGGCGAGCGCTTCATGGAAAAATACGATCCGAAGCGCATGGAACTTTCCACGCGTGACGTCGTGGCACGCGCCATTTACGCCGAAGTTAAAGAAGGCCGCGGCTCCATACACGGCGGCGCATATCTCGACATTTCGCATAAGCCCGCCGAGTACGTGAAGAAGAAATTGCCCAGCATGTATCACCAGTTCAAGGAACTGGCCGACGTGGACATTACCACCGGACCGATGGAAGTCGGTCCCACGTGTCACTACATGATGGGCGGGATTCGCGTCGAAGCCGAGACCGGCCAGTCAACCGTGCCCGGACTTTTCGCAGCTGGCGAAGCCGCGGCAGGGCTGCATGGTTCCAATCGCCTGGGCGGAAATTCTCTGTCAGATCTGCTGGTCTTCGGAAAGCGAGCCGGGAACGCTGCGGCGGATTACGCGAAGTCCGTGCAAAGCGGTGCGCTGGATAGTGCGCAACTGCAGGACGCCGAACGCGAAATGCTTAGACCGTTCGAACGTACCGACGGCGAATTCCCCTACGAAATTCATCGCGACCTGCAGGACTTCATGCAGAGTCTGGTGGGAATTTTCCGCACCGAAGAGGACCTGCAGAAGGCGCTTGGCGAACTGGAAAAACTAAAACCGCGACTGCAACGTATGCGTGCGGATGGCTCGCGCATGTTCAATCCGGGCTGGCACCTCACGCGGGACTTGCGCTCGATGGTATTAGTCTCGGAAGCGGTCACGCGCAGCGCGCTGGCTCGCCGCGAAAGCCGCGGTGCTCACAGTCGCATCGACTATCCCAACTATGACGACACCTGGGCCAAGCAAAACAACATCATCTCCAAACGAGGCGGCCAAATGACCCTCGAACAGCGGCCGGTGAACGAAATGCCTGCGGAACTAAAAGAACTTTTGGCGGAGAACAAGTAATGTCGGGCGCGAAAATGGATACTAGCCTGATCGACGAAGCGATTCTGCGCGTGTTTCGCGGCGGTCCCGATGGCGGCGGCAAGCCTGTGGACTACCAAGTGCCGGTTGCGCCGGGCATGGTCGTACTCGACGCGCTGCACTCGATACAAAATCATCAATCGCCGGATCTCGCTGTGCGCTGGAATTGCAAAGCGGGCAAGTGTGGCTCCTGTTCAGCTGAAGTGAACGGCCACCCGCGCCTCACCTGCAAAACGCGTCTGGATTCGTTGCCGCTCGACCAGCCGATTACCGTTTCACCGTTAAAAGCGTTTCCGCTGATCAAAGATCTGGTCACCGACGTCTCGTGGAACTACAAGATCAATAAAAAGATTCCCGCGTTTCAGCCGCGCGCTGGCGTTGAGTGGAAAATGTACCAGCGCGACGTCGATCGTGTGCAGGAATTTCGCAAATGCATCGAATGTTTTCTCTGCCAGGACGTTTGCCACGTCTTGCGCGATCACGGCAAACACCCTAGCTTCGGCGGCCCGCGCTTCTTCGTTCGAACCGCTTGCCTCGAAATGCATCCACTCGACGGCATCTCGCGCTCCAAACTCCTCAAGGACGAACTCGGCCTCGGCCTGTGCAACATAACCAAATGCTGTACGGAAGTCTGCCCCGAAGAAATTCACATCACCGACAATGCCATCATTCCGTTGAAAGAGCGCGTCGTGGACGAGTATTACGACCCGGTGATGATGTTGGTACGCAAGATCCGCGGCGCATAATTGTCCGTGTAAAAGTTGTCGCGCGAGGGAGGTTTCGATGAACTACCAATTGAAATCCATCTCCAAGGCCGGCATCGCCGAAGCGCTCGCCAAAGTCGAACTCTATCGCTACCTCAACGAACCAGAAGAATCTGAATCGATCTGCCGCGATATTCTCGCTATCGATCCGCAACAACAATTAGCGCTTCGTCTGCTCGGCCTTTCCATCACCGATCAATTCACCGGCGGAGTCTCCGACCGCTGCCAGGAAGCCGAAGAATTATTCGCCCGCCTAACCGATCGTTACGAACATCACTATTACAAGGGAATTCTGCAGGAGCGCCGCGCCAAGGCCCAGCTTCGAGCCGGGCAACTACCCCATGCAGTCTTGCCTTTACTGGAACGCGCCCTGCACTGCTTTGCCGAAGCCGAAAAAATTCGCCCCACCGGAAACGACGACGCCATCCTCCGTTGGAACCGTTGTGTGCGCCTGCTGCAAACTCCTTCGCTAACCTGGGAAGAGCAACTGGCTTCGTTTGAAGCCGATGATGCTCCGCCCCGGTAGGGAGGATCGCCTCCTTTGCGCAATCAAGCCCAGTCGGGTGATCGGAACTGGCCGACTGCCGCCGATGCTGCGGCTGCAGCATAAGGAGTTGCTTAAGCAGAATGAAGTAAGATTTGGGGGTTGGGGAAACGAGATGACCAAAACGGGGAAAAACCCAATAAAGTGTTGCTTGCTGCTGCCGCGATCGTTGTTCTCACCACTGCAACGCTGCCCTTCGTAACAGGTTACGGGACAGATCTGCCCCAGTTAATCCTGCTCGGTGCATCCTGGCCCATTTCTCGTCTGGGCTATTCGCCGACCGCTATCAGAGCGTGCTCTGGCCTGTGGACCTGGCCCTGAACATGGTCTTGTTCCTCGCGATAGCTATCCCGGTCTGGGCAGTTTTCCGAAATCGAGCACCTAAAGTCGCTTCTGCAGCAATCATCTCTTGGTTATTGTTCTACCTCAGCATGCTGTATTTCTTATTCCCCGCCACCGATGGCCCTTGACGGTAAACGCCGTAGCCGGACCTGATGCACCACGGTGTTTGACGCTGCATTTCGCGGGTGTTAGGCTGCCGGTTCGTTCAAACATTCATGCGCGCCGTTGACCTCATTCGCAAAAAACGCGATTCGGGAGAACACTCCCGCGAAGAGATAGATTTCCTGATCTCTGGCTACACCCGCGGTGAAATTCCTGACTATCAAATCTCCGCATGGCTGATGGCCACCTGGATTCGTGGTCTCGGCGGAGCGGAAATCGCCAGCCTGACAGAAGCGATGCTGCGCTCCGGCGAAGTCATCACTTTTCCAGAGCTCCCCGGGAAAAAAGTAGACAAACACTCCACGGGCGGAGTCGGAGACAAAACCTCGCTCGTCCTCGCGCCCATCGTCGCCGCAGGCGGCCTGTACGTCCCGATGATCAGTGGACGCGGCCTCGGGCACACCGGCGGCACGCTAGACAAACTAGAAGCGATCCCCGGATTCAACACCGCGCTCTCGCTGCAACAATTTCGCGACGTACTTGGCAAATGCGGAATGGCCTTGATCGGCCAAACTGCCGAAATCGCTCCCGCCGACAAAAAGATCTACGCACTGCGCGATGTCACTTCCACCGTCGAAAATATCGGCCTGATCTGCGCCTCCATCATGAGCAAAAAAATGGCCGAAGGAATCGACGCGCTGGTTCTGGACGTAAAAACCGGTTCCGGCGCCTTCATGCAGAAAGAAGAAGACTCCCTCCGCCTTGCCGAATTGATGGTCGAAACCGCGCACCGCATGGGCAAAAAAGCTGTCGCGCTGATCACCGATATGGACCAGCCGCTGGGCCGCTTCGCGGGCCATTCGAACGAAGTGATCGAATCTATTGAAGTCTTGTGCGGACGCGGCGCAGCGGATCTGCGCGAACTCAGCATCGAGCTTTCCGCGTGGATGTTTTTCCTGGGCGAGCGTACCAAGTCCGTCGATGAAGGCCGCACCCTGGCGGAAAAACTAATCGCCTCCGGCGAAGCACTGGAAAAATTCAAGCAGGGAATTGCTCTGCAAGGCGGCGACGCGCGCGTAGTGGATAACTACGCGTTGCTGCCCCAGGCGAAAAATCGCAAAGAAGTAAAAATCCATTCGAACGGCTATCTTTCCGCCACCAACTGCATGCAGTTCGGCATCGCACTGGCCATGCTGGGCGGCGGCCGCGAAAAAAAAGAAGACGCCATCGATCCCGGCGTCGGTTTGGAATTTCACAAACGCATCGGCGATCGAGTCGCCACAAACGAAAGCCTGGTAACGATTCACTACAACTCGGACGCCAAGCTGGCCGAAGCCACCGCCCTCATCGAAAACAGTTTTGTCGTCACCGGCCAGCCAGCCCCTCCCAAAAAACTTGTGCGGCGGCTCGTCGGAGCATAGACTTTGACAAATTGTCGCGACGCTAAATAGTTTGACCGTGTCATTCCGAGCGAAGTCTTCGGAGCCAGGAATCGGTTTTGTCTTTCTGCGGCTAAACAGCTCTCACACCAGGCCTAAGGAGCGTGCATGGCACGATTTACCGGAATCCTCGGAATGCTGGTCATTCTTGCTCTGGCCTACGGGTTCTCCACCGACCGCAAAGCCATTAAACTGAAAACAATACTCTGGGGATTAGGTCTGCAACTGTTGCTGGGCGTTTTCGTCCTGCGTTCGACCACTGGCAGCGCGGTTTTTGCGTTTCTCGGTAACGGCGCCAACAAACTCCTCAGCTACTCCTACGTCGGTTCCGCGTTCGTATTCGGTGATATCGGCCAGCCAAAAGAAATCGCCAAGCTTGGTTTTTCGTTTGCCTTCCAGGTACTGCCGACCATCATCTTCATCGCCGCTTTTTTCGCGGTTCTCTATCACATCGGCGTGATGCAAATCATCATCCGCGCAGCAGCCTGGGTGATGACTCGCGTGATGGGCGCGAGCGGCGCTGAATCCCTCAACGTTGCAGCAAGCATTTTCATGGGACAGACGGAAGCCCCGCTCACCATTCGTCCCTTCCTTCCAACTCTCACCAAGTCCGAGTTGATGGTAGTAATGACCAGCGGCATGGCGCACATTTCCGGCGGCATGATGGCAGGCTACATTCAAGTCGGTGGCGCGAACGCAAAAGATTTGCTCACTGCCGTCATCATGACCGCTCCCGGCACTTTGCTGATGGCAAAAATGCTGGTGCCGGAAACCGAGCAGCCGCTCACCGCTGGACGCGTCGAAATGCCCCAGATGGAAAGAGAGTCCAACATTCTCGGCGCGATTGCGCGCGGCACCAGTGATGGGCTGCATCTTGCGCTCAATGTTGGCGCCATGCTCATCACGTTTTTGGCGCTGCTCGCGCTGCTGAACGCCATGATGGGCGGCATCCACAACTGGCCGCACATGGCCTGGTTTCCGCAAAATCTGCAAACCATTTTCGGCTGGATTTTTTCTCCGGTCGCCTGGCTCATCGGTATTCCCTGGCATGATGCGCCGCAAATTGGCAATCTTCTCGGCACGCGCACCGTGCTCAACGAGTTCGTGGCGTTCAGCCAACTCGGTCCGCTGAAAGGCACGCTTGACCCGCGATCGTTTACCATCGCCACTTTCGCGCTGTGCGGCTTCGCAAATTTCAGCTCGATTGGAATTCAAATTGGCGGAATCGGCGCACTAGCCCCTAATCGCCGCAACGACTTGGCGAAATTCGGCATTCGCGCCATGCTCGCGGGCACCATGGCGAACTTGATGTCAGCAGCAATCGTCGGCCTCTTGACGTAACTAGTTATTGGAACCGTTACGCGTTGGTCATTCCGAGGAGCGAAGCGACGCGGAATCTCTCTTATCCTGGATTCACAAAGACTAACAAATCATGCCTGCAAAAAAGACAAGCACCAAGCCCTCCGCCGAATTTCTCCAGGCTGAAAAAGCCGCAAAATTCATTCTATCCAAGACTAAACTTCGTCCCCAAATCGCGTTAGTACTCGGCTCCGGCTTAGGCGCATTCGCGGATGAATTCGCAAACGCCACGAAAATCCCCTACGCCAAAATCCCAAATTTCCCACGCTCCACCGCCATCGGTCACGTTGGCCAACTCGTTCTCGGCAAAGTTGACGACATCGCTGTCGCCGGCATGCAAGGCCGTGTGCATCTCTATGAAGGCTATTCCGCCAAGCAAGTCGCGTTCCCGGTTCGCGTATTCCAGCGCATGGGCGTTAAGGCCATCATCGTCACCAACGCCGCCGGAGGCATCAATCTCAATTATTCAGAGGGTGCGCTCGTCGCACTTCGTGATCACATCAATTTGCAGGGCACGAATCCGCTCATCGGTCCCAACGACGATCGCTTTGGCCCGCGTTTCCCGGATATGACTCAAGCTTATGATCTGGAATTTCGCCGGTTCGTTGCCGAATCAGGAAGAAACCTCTCTCTCAATCTTCAAGAAGGCGTCTATCTCGCGCTTGCCGGCCCCAATTACGAGACCCCGGGGGAAATTCATTCCTTGCGTACGCTTGGAGCAGACCTCGTCGGCATGTCCACTGTTCCCGAAGTCTTGGCCGCGCGCCATTCCGGCATCCGTGTGCTCGGAATTTCCTGCGTAACCAACATGGCTGCCGGAATCACCGGAAAAACTCTTACCGCGGAAGAAGTCTTTGAAACCGGCGCTCGAGTAAAACACCAGTTCATCGCTCTTGTGCGTGCCATAATTCCCAGAATCGCCGCGTCTTTGTAGGGGTGCAGCAAGCTGCGCCCAGCAGTCGTAACTGTTGTGTGACATCGTAGTCCTTGTTTTTTCTTTTTGTAGCAGCGCCCTGCTTGCCGCAGGCAAGCTTTAGGCCGATGCGGTTTTGTTGCAACGCAAGGGAGAATTTGTGAGCAAACAACAGGGATCGAGCGCCGGCGAATACGAGTCTCTAATCTCGGCTGCAAAATCCGCAAGAGAAAACGCGCACGCCGCTTACTCCAATTTCCGCGTCGGTGCCGGCCTCCGTGCCACCTCCGGGCGAATCTTCGGCGGCTGCAACGTCGAAAACGCTACTTATGGATTGACAATTTGCGCCGAACGCGTAGCTATCTTCAAAGCTATCAGCGAAGGCGAACGCGGCTTCGACGCCATCGCAGTAGTAACCGATACGGACGCGCTGACGCCGCCCTGCGGCGCGTGCCGCCAACTCATCTGGGAATTCTGCGGCGACGTGCCTGTGATCCTTACGAATTTGAAGGGCAAAGTAGAAACCATCCAAATGAAGGACCTATTCCCGAAGCCTTTTGACGCCTCGAATTTGTAGCCCAGGCTCGTAACTCGGGGAGAACGTTTCTTGTGCCTTGGGAAAACTCCGCGAATTGATTTGGGAGCGGGCTGCACGCTCGTCTATAATGTTGAGTTTGACCACGGTCGAGGGAGACGTTAAGGATGGCTGGAGCTTGGGATAACAGACAGATCCTGGTACGAGTTTTCATCGGGATATTCATCGGACTGATCGCAATCAGTATGTTGCTGTACCTGGTGCCGCAGGGACCGAACTCGGATGCCGAGTCCAGCGACGTTGTGGCCAAAATTGGCAGCGACCAAACCGTCACGCTCGCCGAAGTCCGCCAGCAACTCAGCGAAATCGAACGCCGCAATCAGGTGCCGAAGCCGCTCGAAGGTCTCTACGCCAGGCAGATTCTGACGCAGCTGGTGTACACCAAAGAAGTGCAGTATGAAGCGAACCGCTTGGGCATTAACGTCACCAACGAAGAAATTGCCGATCGCGTGAAGCAATATCTGCCAACAGCCTTCAACGCAGGCAACCCGGTGGGCATGGATCAGTATGCGCAGCAGGTGCAGCAGCGCTTTGGTATGACCGTGCCGGTCTTTGAAGAGCAGATCAAACAGCTCCTTCTAGAGGAAAAATTCCGCAGACTGGTGACCGACGGAATCAGCGCCAGCCCCGCGGAGCTGCAGGAACAATTCCGCTACCAAAACGAGAAAGTTAAGTTGGACTACGCGCTCATCAAGCCCGAGGACCTGGAAGCAAAAATCGCTCCCAGCGAAGCGGAAATCAAGGCCGCCTACGAGAAGGGCAGGAGCCAATATCAGGTTCCAGAGAAGCGCGTAGTCGAATATGGTTTGGTCGACACCATAAAGCTCCGCCAGAACGTGCAAATCTCAGATGACGACCTGAAAGCGAAGTACCAACGGGAAATTCAGCAGTATGAAGTTCCAAACCGCGTCCACGCCGAACACATCCTGTTTATGACGGTCGGCAAACCGGACGCCGAGGTTGACGAGATCAAGAAAAAGGCTGAGGACGTACTGAAACAGCTCAAAAAGGGAGCCAAATTCGAAGATCTCGCAAAAAAGGACTCCGAGGATCCGGGAACCAAAGACAAGGGCGGCGATTTAGGCTGGATCGTTCAGGGTCAAACAGTTCCGGAATTCGAAAAGGTGGCCTTTTCTCTGCCGCCTGGCAGCCTCTCCGACCTGGTCAAAACGCAATACGGATTCCACATCATCAAAGTTCTGGCCAAGGAAACCGCACATACCAAACCGTTCGATGAAGTGAAAGACTCGATTCGCGCGCCGATGATGCTTACCAAGGCCGATGACGAGGCCAGCAAAGTGGCGGAACAGTTGGCGACTGCTGTTCGTAAGTCGAACCGTACTCCGCTGGCCGATCTGGCTCGTGACTATCATCTGGAAGTATCTCAAACCAGAGCGGTTGCAGCGACCGACCCGCTCCTGGAACTGGGAAACTCAACCGAAGCCAAGGACACCATTTTCCGGCTGCGCACTGGCGAAGTCAGCCAGCCGATCCGCACCGATCGTGGCTACGTGGTGCTGTCTGTGAAACAGATCATTCCCACGCACCAGGCCAGTTTGGATGAGGTTCGCGATAAAATCATCGCTTCGTTCAAACAGGAAAAAGCTCAGGAAATGGCTCGCCAAAACGCCGACCAATTGGCCAAACGAATCAAAGCCGGCGAAAAATTCGACGTTGTCGCGAAAGCTTTGGGTTTGGATCCGAAAACCAGCGATGAGTTTTCTCGCGCTGGCGCAATTTCTGGCGTCAGCAGCGGTAAGCAGCTCGGCGCAGCCTTTAATATGAAGGTCGGCGAAGTCTCCGCGCCGGTAAACCTCGGCACAAACTGGTTAATCTATCGGGTGGAGTCGAAAACGCTGACCAATCCCGCAGATTTCGAAAAGCAGAAGAAGGATTTGGCCGAGCAAGTCCTCAACGACAAACGGGGATTGGCTTATGAGGCGTTTCGTACCGGTTTGGAACAGCGACTGAAGCAGGAAGGCAAGCTGAAGCTAATGCCCGAAAAATTAAAGGGCTTCGGCGACTTGTCTTAGTCTAAGTAACACAAAATAAACGACTTACCGTTTGCATTAGAGATACTTGCGCTCCGCCACGCGGCCCGCTAGGCTATGTGTGTCTCTTCTGGCATGTCCGCACGGCCCACCCAGCGGCACCTCAGAGAGTTCCAACAAGCTCGAAGAGAAATCGGCCTCTGCTTTTATTCTGCTGAACTGTTCGTTGCTGAACTAACTTCAATTGGTGATTGCCATGGCATCGCGAACTCAAACGATTCGAACTGTCAAGAACGACTATCGTTGTAGCATGGAGCGCAATCAGGGCGGCAAATATTGCGTCAGGATTCAAGTCCGCTATCCGCGCCATGCCTGGAATTTGGGCGTGTATTTTCTGGCCAGCTCCTTTGACCGGGCCATGAAAAAGCTCGAAGAAGGTCTGGACTTCCTGCAGCGTAACGAAGAAAAGCTCTGGTTTTGGGGCGTGGACCGCGCTGAGGACTTGGGTTTCTCCGCGGAATTCCTGAAAGAAGCTGGGCTCAAGCTTGATCGCCGTCAGGAATTCCCGCAGAAAGCGGCCAGTGTGTCCGTAGTCCCCGAACGCGAAGTTCCCGCGTATGCGCTAGGGCCGATGCGTCGTGGCTTGGCCGAGGGCATCGAAGCCCCCCGGGCCATGGCTGTGGGCGACTAACATCACCGTCAGGCTTTCTCGGATCCCCCGAAATTTGAATCACTTATGAACGCGGAGATTGTCTTCGAGCGTAGGTTTCTCTTGCTTAGCGAAGACCTCCGCGCTTTCCTTCGTTTAGAGAACGCTCCCATTTGACCTTGACTTCGTTCTATTTCTTGGCCATGATGCGCGCATTCCAGAAGGGAACGTCCGCAAGGCATGCCGAAAGCCTCTCGATTCAGCCCCTCACACAAAATGAATTAGTGCGCTTAGGGCCGCACGGCAGTCACGGGCGGGGGGGGAGAAAGCCAGATGAGATCTAATAAGGGAGTTCTATTTGCTCTAGCCGTTGCCATGCTGCTTATTTTCGGCAGCGTGACGGTTCGCGCGGCGCTGCAATCCGGTTCGTCGGGTTCCACCGACCAGACAGACACCAGCTCGACCACCAAGAAAAAGGCGAAGAAGAAAGCGGCGGCCTCGGACGCTTCGCAAACTAGCCCCGATGCGACCGCCGATTCGACCAAAACCAAAACTTCCAAGTCCAAAAAGAAAGCTGCGGCCAGCACAGACGCGGCAGCATCCGATAACTCCGCAGCAACGACCAAGAAGAGCCGCTCGAAGAAGAGCAAGACCGCCGCCGATGCTCCTGACAGCTCGACTACCAGCAAGGCGCCTACGGCTGACTCCACTGCGAAGACGAGCGGGTCGGATACTGCCACGACCACGAAGAAGTCGCGGCCGAAAAAGAGCACCTCTGCGGACGCTGCTGCCAGTTCGGCTCCGAACAAGACGAGCACAACTGAAACCAGCGGAGCTGCGCCGACCACCAAGAAGAGCAGGTCGAAGAGGGCAACGGCGGCCGACTCAACAGCTGCAGCGCCTGCAACGGCTCCAGCTGCCAGTTCGGCTCCCGCAAGCAAGTCCACCCCAGCGCCAGCGGCGAGCAACGAATCGGCAGCACCAGCAGGCAAGCCGGCAGCGACGCCAGCTCCTGCGAGCAAGCCCGCCTCATCCTCGAAGAGCACCGCGCAACAAACACCTCCCGCAGATAGCAATGGCATGGTGTGGGTGAACACCGACTCTGGCGTTTATCACAAGCCGGGAACTCGTTGGTACGGAAAGACCAAGCAGGGGAAGTACATGACCGAAGCCGATGCTCAGAAGGCCGGCTACCGTGCGGCAGAGAAGTAGAAAATTAAATTAAAAAGGGAGAAGGTGCGATGACCAGAATCATGAAGTCCATGCTTTTGGCAATTTTAGTGGCGGTGCTGGGAGTTTCCTTGGCAGTTTCTCATCCCGCTCCGCAAGCCGCGGGAAAGTCGGCTGCTGCAGGATCGACGGCTGCTCAGAAAGACCTCGTGGACTTGAATTCCGCTTCGCTGGATCAGCTGAAAGCGTTGCCGGGAATCGGCGATGCCTACGCGCAGAAGATCGTAGACGGGCGGCCTTACGCAAAGAAGACCGACCTGTTGAACAAGAAGATCATTCCGGCGGCGACGTATAAGAAAATTTCCGGCCTGGTGATAGCGAAACAGAAGTGAACTGAGAGCTTGGTTCTACGTCCGCCATGCGGGACGTGGTGTGTAGAGCAACGATGATTCCTGGTTTGTGGCTAGCGGCCGCACAATCCCCCTCCCACCACCCGCTGTCCGTAAGGCAATGAAAACAAAGGGCGGCGGAACTATGATGGGAGATGCTAATACTAAGAAAAGTCAAAACCCGCACCCTCAAAACTGAAGGGTGCGGCAGCCAAATTTCCCGGAAGGATTTCGTCTTAGCGCCCGTCACCTTTAGGTCTTTGCCACCCGCCGTTGCTGCGGGAATCGCGATTAGGGTTTCTCGGACGATGGCCTTGATGTGTCCTGGGCAGAGGTGTCGGGGTTCGTTGGATTCATGGCAACGACCTTATAGGTTCGGGTTTTCTTGTCTCCATCGGGAACTTTCACGAGCATCTTATCGCCTTTGATTTTGTATTCGACTTCGTGACCGACCGGCAACACTACGAGGTGTTTGCCGTCCGTCGGGCGAACGTGATACTCCATTTCATCGGTTCGCAGCAGATATTGCGGACAAAGTTTTTCGTCAGAGTTCACGTGGGTGATTCCGGCCGATGCCCATATCGTGCCCAAGCCCGATAAGCCTCTTTGTTTCGCTCCGCAGGGTACCGATTCCATTCTTTCCAACATCGCTCTGGGCACGATCTTTTTCTTTTTCGGGCCGGCGCTGAGGGGAACCGCGGAAGCCAGCGCAAGAGCTACGATCACTAAAGACTTGATATTCATACTGCCTCCGTTGAGAAAACTCACAGGCGAACAAAAAATCGTGTGCAGGAAGGCCGTTTCGATGGCCTTCCTGCCAGCGATGTTCAACTACTGCTTTGGCGGCTTTGGCGCTTCGGCTGGCTTGGTTGCGTCAGGCGTCGTTGTCTTGACGGTTCCGGTCGTTCCAGTGGCTGTGCTGGTGCTGGTTCCAGTCTTAGTGCTACTGAATTGCTGCGAGGCTTTCAGGAAGCTACCCGGGTCCTTCGCCATCTGGCTCTGGGCGTCCGGATGAGTCTTCATATAAGCCTGCAGCTCAGGATGGCTGGACATGTATTCGCGGTTTTTGAGCAGCGACGGGTCCTTGGAAAGTTGTCCTGAGATGTCCGAATGGCTGCCCAGGAACTGTCCAAAGCTGTACTGTTCGCGGTTGATGCCGCCGCGGTCCATGCCGTTCTCGCGGCTTTCGTGAGTCTTTTCCTGCTGCATGAATGCATTAGGGTTTTGATACAGCTGCTCACGCACACCCTGATGATCCTGGAGATAGGCCTGCAGCGCCGGATGGTTGTTTACGAACTGCTGGTTTTTCGCCAGAGAAGGATCGCGACGGAGCTGCTCGGCGATTTCCTGGTGTTTGTCCAGGAACTGATCAAAGCTGGCAACCTGGCCGTGATCGCGGTTGCGAGCATCCTGGCTGGCGTCGTTATCCGCGCGGTAGCCGTTGTCACGGTCGCGGTCGTTGCGGTCGCGCATATCATTGTCGTTACGATCACGAACGTCGCGATCTCCATTGTCATTGCGAGCGTCGGTGCGGTTATCGGCGTCACGATCTCGAGCGCCGCTATCGCGGCGATCGTTGTCGCGAGCGCGGGCGTCATCTCGGCCGTTGTTCCTCCGAGCGTCGTCGCGATCAAAATCACGATTGCGAGCGTCAGCGTCGCGTTCGTTGTTATCGAAGCGGTTTTCCTGCCGCATGAAGGCATTCGGATTTTGATCCAGTCGTTGCTGGATGTCCGGATGCTGCTGCAGATAAGTTTGCAGCGCTGGATGGGTTTGCAGGAATTGCTGATTTTTTACCAGCGATGGATCGCGACGAAGTTGTTCGGCGGTTTCGCGGTGACTGTCAAGGAAGCGATCGAACTGTGCCAATTGAGCACGGCGACCATTGTCTCGACGGTCTGCGTCTCGATCAGCGTCACGGTCGCGGTCTTGGCGGACGTCATTATCCCGGTTGTCAAAACGCCGCGCGTCATCACGATTCGCGTCTTCGCGGCGATCATAGCGCCCTTCCTGGCGCATGAAGGCGTCTGGATTGCGCGTTAGATCTTCGCGTATCGCCGGATGGTCCTGAAGATAGGACTGCAGCGCGGGATAACTTTGTAGGAATTCCTGATTCTTCACCAGCGATGGGTCGCGGCGAAGTTGCTCGGAAACCTCGTGATGGCTATCGAGAAACTGATCGAAGCGAGCGAGCTCCTGACGACGGACGTTGTCATCGCGTGCGTCTTCTCGGCGATCATAACGATTTTCCTGCCGCATGAAATAATTTGGATTTTCTTTTATTTCTTCGCGTACACCTGGATGGTCCTGCAAGAAGGTTTGCAGTTCCGGATGCCCTTGTACGTAATTCTGATCGTTCACGAGCGAAGGATCGTGGCGAAGTTGTTGGGCAATTTCCTGGTGGCCATCCAGAAATTGATCAAAGCGCGCCAATTCCTGGCGTGTAATGTCGCTGTTTGGAGAAGTTCTGCTCTCCTGAGACGAGGCGGACGAGGATTGTGCATTCACGCCAGGAGCGATCCACAACAACGGTGTCGCCGCGAGGATCGCCACTGCGTTTCGTACAAACAAGTGCCTCTTCTTAGTCATTCCACGGACCTCCTGTGTTGATTACATCCGCATGTGAGGGTGCAACCGCAATGCCAAGCAAGGAGGAAAAAACAGAATGCCCCGCACAATCAGTAAGTTACGGAGACGTCAGCGGATAGCACTGACGCAGGCCGAGAGCAAATTCGCCACAGCAGGGGGAAAATCGCCGTACAGCGAGGACCCTAGGAATTCTTGCGTAGGCACACACGAACTAGCCGCGCCATTCGTCAGGTTACGGCGTCGAAATCGAGCCTTGCAGCGAAGAAGCTGCAAGATGTATTTATTCGAGGCGGTACAAAGCGGTATCTTAGTCTGCCGAATGAACGGGGGATGAATGGAGCGCGAAAGGTGGGCTATGCAAACTGAGCGACGGACCTTTCTTCGGCAGTCTCTTTTGCTCTCGTGCGCAACCATCGTCAGCGCGTCCACAGTGCGGACTGTTAGTCCTGCGGTTGCCGACACAAAAACCGACTTGATCGCCAACATGAAGTGGATGAATGAGCCTGCGTCGTGGAAGAGATCAGGCGACCGTTTGTTGGTTCGCAGCCGCGCGAAGACCGACTTCTGGCGCAAGACCTTCTACGGCTACATAACTGATAATGGGCATCTCTTTTACGTGCCTGTGAGTGGAGATTTTGTCTTCCAAGCCCGCGTGAACGGAGAATATGCGGCGTTATACGATCAGGCCGGACTCATGGTGCGGCAGAATGCAGAGAACTGGGTTAAGTGCGGCACGGAGTTTTTCGATGGCCAGCGCCATGCCAGCGTGGTGTTCACACGAGACTTTTCGGACTGGTCCACAATGCCCGATTTATCCAGGACCGCGCCAATCTGGTGGCGAGCGGTACGGAAGAAAGACTCGATTGAAACATTGTGTTCGCTAGATGGTAAGAACTTTACTTCGGTGCGCCAGGGATATTTCGAGCCGGGAGTCGAGACGAGTGTGGGAATCATGTGTGCCGCTCCCGAAGGACCAGGGTTTGAAGCGGCGTTCGATGACTTGAAGCTTGAGATCGGATAGAGCTTTTCGGCAGAGCTAATCCCGGAGCAAAACCTCGCCACGGCCAACGAGCTGCTCGTTGATCCACAGGCGGTATTTGTACGCGCCGACTTTGGTGCCGGGGCGTGGTGGGCCGGTCTGCAGGCGCATGCCAATCGGAGCCTGAAAAACATTGGAGCCAAACGGGCAACGGTTTACATCGAATTCGATGCGCAGATTGCCGGCATCGCAGATCCAGGTGACCTGATCGCCGGGATCGAGGACCACTACTTCGGGGAAGACACCAACGAGAACGGGACGTTCGGCCATGCACAGAGTTTACAGTCAAACTGTCGAAACTGGAAAGTTTCGCAAGGAAGCGGCCGGTAACGCAGACCAGGCGCCAGCATGGAAACGATCCCCTATCACAGTTTGTGAAGCTGAGCGGACAAAATGGCGGTTGCGGGTACCTTCCGGTTGCGACAAAATCTAAGGGCACCGATTAGCTTGGAGGCCTGGCAATCGCGGCTAAAGGGCGTCCCCGCAGCGGAGACCTGAGGTTAGATAAGATGAGTGACGGCGCAGAAAAAAAGATTGGTGAATTGGCTCCCCCGATGCGGCTGATGATGACGCCGGGGCCGTCTTCGATTGATCCGCGGGTATACCGCGCGCTGGCCGCTCCAGTAGTCGGGCACATCGATCCGTGGTTCAAGACCTGCATGGATGAAACGCAGATTCTGATGCGGCAGGTCTTTCAGACTGAGAATCGAGTCACCATGCCGCTCTCCGCGTCGGGTTCGGGTGGAATTGAAGCTTCAGTGCTAAATACTCTGGAAGCAGGCGACGAAGCGATCATTTGTGTGAATGGCTGGTTTTCTGAACGCATGTACGAGATTGCGCTGCGCTCTCCAGCAAAAGTGACCAAGGTGGAAGCGCCGTATGGCACGGCAGTTGACCCTGGGGACGTTCGCAAGGCGGGCGCTGGCAAGAAGATTAAGATCGTCGGCCTGGCGCACGGAGAAACATCATCGGGAGTTGTCACGCAGCTCGATCCGTTCCGCAAGGTGGCCGACGAACTTGGCGCGCTATTGATCGTCGATGCTGTCGCCTCGCTGGCCGCCGAACCTCTCAACGTGGACAAACAAAAACTGGACATCGTATTCAGTGGGTCACAGAAAGCGTTAAGCGCGCCGCCGGGCATGTCCCCGATTACCGTAAGTCCGCGCGTCGAAGAAGTCTTAAAGAATCGAAAAACGAAAGTTCAGAGCTGGTATTTCGATTTAACCACGGCCATGAATTACTGGGGCAAAGACCGCTTGTATCATCACACGCCGCCGATTTCTTTGATTTATGCGCTGCGTGAAGCGATGCGCTTGACCATGGAAGAAGGCCTGGAAAATCGTTGGGCGCGGCATCGCGTGAATCAGCAGGCGCTGATCGCGGGTGTTGAGGCCATGGGTCTCGTATTGCTAGTAAAAAATCCGAAAGAGCGTCTGGTCACCGTGACTCCGGTCATGATTCCCGCTGGTATTGATGACGCGAAATTCCGCAACCAGTTGCTGGACGAGTTCAACATTGAAATTGCCGGCGGCATCGGTCCGCTGAAAGGCAAAATCTGGCGTTTGGGCTTGATGGGGTACTGCGCTCAGAAAGCCAATGTGCTTTTGCTGTTGTCCGCCATGGAAAAGGTAATGACCGATCAAGGCGCACGTGTTGCTTCGGGAGCCGGCGTGGCTGCCGCAATTCGCAACTACGCAGGAGCCGAAGCCGCGGTCGCGGTGAGCAATGCCTGAGATTACGCGAGCAATTTTCAGAACTCGGAGCGACAGAATTTCTTACGTGAAGGAAAAGGAGCAAGCGTGCCGACATTTCCCGTCCTAGCGAACACCGGGGCCATGAGCCAGTTTGTAGGCGCATTCGAAGTAACTTCGAAGCTTACCGGCAAAGTTTATCAGTGCCGCTTTTCGCACATGTGGAATGGCATTGCCACGCGTCATAGCGATACCATCGACACGAAATTTTTTGTGGATGGCGAAGCTTTGATCGTCGGGCTGAACCACACCGGCTTCGTGAAATTCCGCGAGAAAACTTCGCGCGATTTGAGTGACCGGGAAGCCAGTTTCATCGCCGCAGATTATCTGAAAGAACGGCTGGAAGAAGAAGACCAAAGAAAGTTGTATGACGTGACCGGCGAAGACGTGACCCGGCTGATCGCTCAGGTCGGTATCAAGTAGCCTGATTCTAATTCGCAGATTTTTTCGATCCGTCTGACGTCGCAGTTACGGCAGCCGCTCTGGGACCGGCTCGGCGTGAAAACTTTCCAGCTCTGGATGGCGTAGTCCATCACGCCGGATGAAATGAATCACCAGCAGCATCAACAGTCCGCCGCAGACCAGTACGCCAACCGAAATTTCCAGGCCTACCTGCAAATCGCGCGTATCGGAGATTTTCCCAATGACTTGCGGGCCGAAGCCGCCAATAAGCTGCGTCAAGAACATATAGATACCCACCGAAGTTGCATGAGCCCGGCGCGGCATCATGTCGTGAATCACCGCGGTGACCGGCCCGTGATACCACGACAAAAAAAATCCCGACACAAAAAGACCCGTCAACACCGCCCATTTGTCTTCGGAAAGAATCGCAAAGAGCAGGAAGGGAGTAGCCAGAAGTAACGCGCAGCCAATCGCGATCAAGCGTCCGTAAGGGAATCGGCGCTGCAACTTGTCCGCGACGTAGCCGCCCGTCAGTACGCCCAAAATTGACGACAATAACGCGATAGCCGCTAGCGAAACGGCCGCTTCGCGCACCGTAAAGTCCTTGTAATCGCGCGCAAAGTCCAGGCCCCAGGTCAGCAGCGACACACTCGAAAAAGTAATACATGTTCCGGCTGCGATCATGGCCACAAACGCCGGTACGCTCAGGAGCTTAAGAATTGGCACCACTTCCGTGCGCGGCCCGCGCGGCGGGTCTTCAATCCACAAAACTGCTAGTCCAGGCAACAGACCTGCCAGCGCGGCGAAATAAAATATGTGCTGCCAAGTGTAGTGTTCACTCAGGATGCCTCCGACCGCCAGGCCGCAAGCACCACCGAGCAGCATACCTGTTGCAAAGATGGCCTGCGCGAACGCACGACGTTCTTGCGGGAACGCTCCTGAGATCATCGACTGCGCCGCTGGAGCGTATGCGCCTTCTCCAACTCCAACCAGCGCGCGGGACATCAGCAGAAACATAAACGTGCCCGCCATTCCGCTGGCGAACGTCGCTAAACTCCAGAAGATTATGCCGAAGGCGATCACCGCGCGCCGGCTCAACCGGTCCGCCAAAAATCCAAAGAGCAAGCTGGCAACCGCGAGCACCGCCAGCAAATACGTTTGCAATGAACCGAGCTGCGCATCTGACAAACCGAGCTGTGCGCGAATCAGCGGCAATAACGGAACGAATACTTGCCGGTCGGCAAAGTTGACAAAGTTCACCAGCGCAAGTACAGCAAGTAAGCGATACTGATAGCGCGAAAGCGGAATGGGGCTCGATGACATGCGGAGTATGCGGCGATCCTGTCCGTAACCTGGCGTCGTAAGAGCTAAGGTGATTATATAACGGTGACAAAGACGGTCCGAGAAAAGAACGTAACCACCAGTGACCAGGTCACTACAGTCCTTTCGTACGGCGCGCTGTTGCTGCTGGGCTATCTGGTGTACGAAATCACCGCGCCGTTTTTGGTGCCGTTGGCCTGGTCGGCAGTCGTCGCCATCTTTTTCTACCCGCTGCACGAGAAAGTGCGAAAACGTTTCAAGTCCAATTCCGCTGCACTGCTGAGCACTCTTGGCGTTACCGTGCTGCTCATTGTTCCGTCCCTGCTGCTGCTGTTTTTCACCGCCAGACAAGCGATCGACGCCGGAGCGAAGGCGCAAGTGATACTGCAATCTCCGGATAAAGCAGTACCGGGACGAGCGCTTGACTGGGTAAAACGGCACTTGCCGCAGTCCATGCAGGAGGTGGACTTTGCCGATTCCGCAAAGAGCGGAGCGGAAAAAGTGGGAGGATTTCTGGCGGCCAAAGTGGGTGGCCTGGTTAAAAACATTTTTTCGTTTTTTCTGGACCTGTTCGTTCTTTTGTTCGCTTTGTTTTTTATGTTCCGTGACGGCGAAGAAATCGCTGAGGCGGTGCGACATCTCTTGCCGTTCGATCCCCTGATTCAGGAAGACATGATGAACGAATCAAAGGAGTTGATATTTGCCAGCGTGGCGGTCGGCCTACTGATCGCCGCCATTCAGGGCGCGCTAGGAGGGCTGGCGTTTACCTTAGCCGGGATCGGTAGTGCGCTTTTCTGGGGAGTGGTGATGGGATTTTTCTCGCTGATTCCGGTGGTGGGGTCCGCTCTGGTTTGGGTGCCCGCCGCTGGATGGCTGATGTTGACCGGTCACGTGTCAAAGGGCCTTTTAGTTTTATTAATTTGCGGCGGCGTCGCAGGAGTCGCGGACAATATCGTCAGACCGCTGTTGCTGCGCAATCGCACGCATTTGAATGAGCTGCTGCTGTTCGTGAGTGTGCTTGGCGGAATTGAAGTGTTTGGTTTGCTGGGACTGGTGGCTGGTCCCACCATTCTCGCCGCTGCTATGGGAATATTCCGCGTATACACGCATCATCGCGAGCACCTGGAAGCTGTGCGCGCTTAAGAAGCAACTCGCAGTCAGTCCTTCAGGCATCTCCCCATGGGGTGTGCTAGAGTACCGCCGAACATGAACGAACCTACCAAACGGCTGGAAAAACCGGAGGCGCTTTCAGTGGAAAAACTGCGCTGGCGCTGTGAGCCGTCGCGCTTGCCTTTTGAGACCACTGCGCAAGCCGATTTGCGCGAAGGATTCGTCGGCCAGGAGCGCGCACTGCGCGCTTTGAAAATGGGCGTTGAACTCACTGCGCCCGGCTACAACGTCTTCGTCTGTGGGCTTGCTGGCACCAGCCGCGGCGGCACCATCGCACGCATGATCGGCGAATTGCACCCAGGCACAAAGCAGTCACCCGATCGCTGTTACGTGAATAATTTCAAGATTGCCGATCGTCCGCGCTTGTTGACGCTTCCTCGTGGGCAAGCCAACTCCTTCAAAAAAGATATGCAGGCCGGTATCGACTTTCTTCGGCGGCGCATTCCACAAGTCTTCGAAGGCGAACCGTTCCAGCGGCAAAAGGGAAGAATTGTCGAACGCTTTACCGCGCGGGAAAAAGATCTGATGGACGATTTCACACGCAAAATTGCGCGCGAACAGTTTGCCCTTGGCCACATGCAGGTTGGCGCGGTTGCTTTGCCGGAGATTTTCCCGGTCTTGGAAGGCCAGATGGTGCCCATCGAAGACATCTCGAAGATGGTCCACGAAGGCAAACTCGATTCACCGGTCGCCGAAGAGATCGAAAGAAAATACGAACAGTTTCGCCAGGAGTTCACCGTCGTTTACCGCAAGACGCTGACACTTTCGCGGGAACTCGCCAGCGAACTCAGCTATCTCGAACAGGAAGCGGCGTCCGTTCTAGTGGATGGCGTTATCGAAGAGCTGAAAGAAAAATATCCCGGCACCAGCGTCTCGGAATACCTGGAAGAAGTTCGCCATCATCTGCTCGACAATCTCGAGCCGTTCAAGGAACGCGAAGGCGAAACCGAAGACCATCCCGACAGCATGGAAGGATTGCCGAAGCCGCAGGGGCCGGGATCGGAGCGCGATCCTTTCCGCAGCTACGGCGTAAATGTAATTTTGGCGCACGATGGTGATGGTGAGTCTCCGGTCATCTTTGAAACCACTCCCACCTACGCAAATCTTTTCGGCACCATTCAGCGTGCCTACGACGCGCGCGGCGGGTGGACCAGCGATTTTATGGACCTGCGCGGAGGCTCGCTGCTCAGGGCTGACGGCGGCTACCTGATCATGTACTCGATGGAAACCATTTCCGAGCCCGGCGTGTGGCGCGCGCTGAAACGCACGCTCAATCACAACCGCCTGGAAATTCAGCCGCTGGAAATGTTTTATCCCTTTGGCGGCAGCGCGCTGAAACCTGAAGCCATCCAGATCAACGTGAAGGTTATCTTGATAGGCGACCGCGAGATGTACGAATTGCTGTACGATTACGAAGAGGACTTTCGCAAAATCTTCAAAGTGCGCGTGGAATTTGACGAAGAAATGGCAATGAACGATACGGTCATCGCCGAATATGCGGGTAGGCTGCGTGCGCTTTCTGAACGGGAAACCCTGTGGCCATTCGATCGTGGCGCGTTCGCAGCGATCCTCGAATATGGCGTTCGCATGGCCGGCCGCAGAAACAAGGTCACTGCCCGCTTCGTGGACATTGCCGATCTTGCGCGCGAAGCGAATTATGAAGCGACCGAGGCCAAAGAAACCGTAGTACGGGCCGCCCATGTGCGCAAAGCGCTCAGCTCGAAAATGGAGCGCCACAATCTGATCGAAACGCGCCTGCGCGAGATGATTGAAGAAGGCACGCTGTTGGTGGACGTTTCCGGGCAGCGGGTTGGCCAGGTCAACGGCCTCAGCGTTCTGGAAATAGGCGGATATGCATTCGGTAAGCCGGTGCGCATCACCGCGACCGCAGCGCTCGGCAAAACCGGCCTGATCAACATCGAACGTGAATCAAATTTGAGCGGACGCTTCCACGATAAAGGCGTGCACATTATTTCCGGTTTTCTACGCAGCCATTTCGCGCAAAATAAGCCTTTGTCACTCGCCGCCAGCATCTGCTTCGAGCAATCCTATTCGGGTGTTGACGGCGACAGCGCCAGTTCGACCGAAGTTTACGCGCTGGTGTCCGCGTTGTCCGGATTGCCCTTGCGCCAGGATGTGGCCGTTACCGGCTCCATGAATCAGCAGGGCGACGTTCAGGCTATTGGTGGCGTGAATGAAAAAATCGAAGGATTTTACGATGTCTGCCGTATCAAAGGCCTGACCGGAACTCAGGGAGTGGTTATTCCCGCGGCCAACGTGGAAGACCTGATGCTTCGCGAAGATCTGCTGGAAGCCGTCGCAGCTAAGAAATTTCACGTTTGGCCCGTGTCCAGAATCGAGCAGGGAATCGAATTATTAACCGGCGTTCCGGCCGGCGATCGCAACGGGGACGGAACTTTTCCGGCAGGAACGGCATTCGCGCGCTTGGATGATCGCCTCTCCGAAATGGCCAAAACTCTCAAGGAGTATCACTAGGGATTTTTCTAGCGCACCAACGTCCTATCTAAAAGGTCCGCAGCAGACGGCGGCCGCTATTCGCCTTCTTCAGGTACCGGCGGCTTTATTCCGCCGTCTTTCTTCTGTTCGTGTGTTCAACACTCTAGCGAGACCAGCCTCGCTGGCAGCCGCGATACTCATAAAGATTTACTCGATCCACCCGTCAACGTGCATACCCCGCGCATCTTTCCACGATGCGCTGGCAGTCATATGCAGGTGACGAGGAAACACTCGCGGATTCAAGTCTTTCAGGGCATTTGCAAAAGCATCGTGCGCGGCTTCTGGTTGGGTTCCTTTCGATGTTGGCGCTTTGCGTGATTCCGCAATCCATCGCTCTTTCGCGGCGGTCCAATCGATTCTCTGAAAGTCGAAGAAGCTCAATCCATTGATGGTCTTGGGAAATTGCTCGCGCGCTTTTTGCCACGCTGGCGGCACTAAGGTATTTTCGCCATGCGTGGTTTTGGCCGACGCCAGTATTTCCCGCATGGACTCGTCTCGCGCAGAAGCGACGATGACACCGGAACTCACCGCCAGGTGATAATACCTCCGGGATGCAGTTCCGGCGGCGCTTGCCATTCCACCCTCAGACATCCTGAGAAAAGTCGTATCGCCTTCGGAACGGTCTCCAGTGACTCGTTCAGCCAGTCCAGTGCGCAGCAGTTTCAGCGTGGCCACCTTTTCCCGTATTCCAACCACATATACCTGTTTGGCAGAATCAAGCGTCGAGCTCGGTTGCAGCGTCGCAAATTCTCCGCTAAACAATCCGATTGCGTCAGGCAGCGGCATGCCCAGCCGCGTTGCAGCCTGCGTCTCCACGAAATCCACCGGACTCGGCTGGCCGGCTCCCACCGTGGATTGCAGCGCGCGCTTAATTAATGCATAGATGCCCAGCAAATTCACTCGCCACTCCTGGTACGACACAGTATTCGCGGTGATGAATTGCCACGATGACGGCGACGTGCCGCCTTCATCCCAAATGTCGAAAATTGATCCGGTGCTAGTGTGGCCCAAAATTGCACCTTGAAACCGCGTTCGTGCGCCCTCCAGCGCAAGGCGACCCGCGATGGAGTGCACCGCCTCGAGTTTCAGACTTTGTATCAGGGGCCGCAGCCGAAACCCCATGACGCTGGTATCCCAGTTCCTGTCGGTAATGTTGGGAAAGTGAAAAAAGAATTCCATCAGCCCGCCTTTAAGCAGCTCGCCGGCTTCGCGATACGCCGCAGTTTGTGACAGCGTCGTCGCCTCTGGTGTAGCGTGCTTTGTCCAGGCAGAGATTTTTTCGAATACCGCCGGTTCGCTCGCGACTAACGTATATTTCCCGTCGTCTGCCCAAAACGTCGCGCCGTCTTTGCGTTCTGTCTTGATCGCGGAAATTCCCGCGATTGTCGCGGCTGATATTTTTGCCGGATCCTTTTCGTTCATGCGGACTTGTAAGAGCAATCTCGCAAGCGTGGCCTCTTTACCGGTATGGTCATAGACAAGAAACATGCCGTTCCAAGGATTTTTCTGCGATTCGTGCCCTGCTTCGCTACTCTTGACCTGGTTCGGATTTACGATATAGCCGAAAACGATCTCGTTATCGAGCAACGAGGCGTACTGCGAAAGTTGGTCCTTGGTCAGAGCAGCTTTTGCTTTGGCCGAATCCGCGGAACTGCTCATCATCGCTTCGATAATCGCGGCACGCACCGACCCGAAATCCGCATCATCCCAGGTCGCCAACAGGGAATTGGCCTTTCGCGCGTCAATCGATGGCGTTCCGTGCCACGCCAAATAAAACGTGGTGGACTCCGGCAGTTGCCCGGGATCAAGACTCGACTGCGCAAAAACTGCAACCGGCCCCGCCAGTAACATGACAACCAGAATCGCGTTGAGTTTAGCCCGCCTCATTTCCGCTCCATTTTTCCTTTGCGTGCAAAACCTCTATATATAAATCCATCGTAGGACACCCCTAAAAACGCCAGAAGCCCTGTTCCACGTCCAGTTTCCAGAACGCAGAACAGGGCCTCTTTTGCTTCGAATCGTTGTGAACTACTACTTTAGCGCCGCTATGGCTTCGTTGCAGGCGCTGCTGTCGGCGTCGCCGCAGATCCGCCGGTCCCTGCATCCTTTGGAGTGGAAAGGTAACCGGTGATCTGGCTCTTGCCGACGTCGAATACCACCATCTCGTAGGGCGCCGCGCCGCGGCCACCTTTGACGTAAAATTGCACGGGTTCGCCCGCTGTCTTGTCTCTCTTTTCAATCGACCGGTCATCCACAAACACGGTCATCGTGTATCGGGATTTTTTGGGGTCCACCTTATTCAACGTAATCTGCACGGGTCCCACGCGTTGCGCGGTCTTGGTCTTGGCCACTGTAAATTCGTAGTAGTTACGATCACCGCGCCGCTTAAGGTCTTCCAGGTCATCATGATTGTGCGCAATTAAGCCGCTCATCACACCCATGTCGCCCTGCGCGCGTTCCAGCTTACCTTTGGTAGCTTCCAAATCATTCCGGGTCGTTTCGATATCTTTCTTTGCGCCGCCCAGATCCGTCGCTACAGCGCCAATCTTTTGTTCGCTGTCTTTTTGCACTTCGGAAAGCTGCGTGCCGAATTTCTGCGCCGCCGCTACTTGTTCTTTGCGAATCGATTCCGCGCGGCTCCTGGCCTGCGCGAGCTCCGATTGCGTCATCCCAATCTTTTGTTCGGTCACTTCGATGTGGCCCTTCAAATCCGCCAGGCTGGAATTTGCTTGCGCCAGTTGCGCGGACAGCGTCTTGTTCTGATCCTGGGCCTTCGCCAATTCCTGCGACATCCGCGATTGCGACGTATATCCAAAAAATCCCATCGCCGCCAGCGCCACGAATAACACGCCAAAGAGCACCGCGATCCAGCGCGGCGTTCCCGTATTTTCATAATGGTACGAGTCCTGCGGACTCGGTACGTTTGGAGAAATGCTCATTTTCCCTCCCCAGGGTTTCAGGGTTTGTACTTGCAAACCCTGAAGTAAAAAAGAAAATTTCTAATTCAACTATTTAATATGCGATGCGTGACGCTAAAGATTATGTCTCTTGCCGTTTCGCCTGTCCAGACGCGGCTCGCGCGCCGTCCCCAATTGCGAACACTTTGCATCTCGCGTGCTGCGCCTACTTCCGGGCCTTACCTTTGGGACGCGGCCAGCGCGCCTCCACCGTCGTGTTCAGCCCCCCACGCGGCGTAAACTCTCCACGGATCACACACCATTCCGGCTGAATCGCCGCCACGATGTCGTGCAAAATCTTGTTCACCGCGTTCTCATAAAAAATCCCCAGGCTGCGGTAGGCAAGCAAGTACATCTTCAAAGCCTTTAACTCCACGCAAGCTTTACGAGGCATATATTCAATCGTTAAAGTTCCAAAGTCCGGTAGTCCGGTCTTGGGGCACACCGACGTGTACTCTGGATACCGCGTCGTAATCACATACCCGGGAAACTGGTTCGGCCACGTATCCAACTTCGGTAGCTTTGCGTTAATCCCGGCCCTGGCGTGCTCGTCCGTGTAATCAGCCATGATTTCTCCTGTAAACTATCTTAGCTCAGGCTGTGACCACTTCTTCATGCCACTTCAATTTCGCCTTGCTTACCAGCGCGAATTCCCATAGCATAGCGCAAGCTCTTTTCCAACCCAGGTGGCGTAAGACCCTCATGGTTTGCCCGGTTTGTAATTCTGCCGAATGCCGCAGGTCGCGCAGACGAACTCTTCTCGACTACTTCGCTCGTGTCGTCGGCAGCGTGCCTTGGCGTTGTTCGCGATGCTCTAGACGTTTTCGTTCGCGCACCACACCATTTGCTCACTCGCTCGTCGCGCATTGCGCGATTTGCGGCAATATTGAAGTCAAGCGCATCGCTAGCGATCTCGCCGATGGCTTTGCCGCTCCCTTGTGGCGGACCCTGGGTGTCCCGGCTTTCCGCTGCATCCCCTGCCGTCACAAATTCTTCAGCGTGCTTCCCCTCAGCAAAGAAGTCCAAGACCGCGACTACAAAATCGACAAGATCGCTAGCTAAACTCGGTGCTTTCGCGGTAGGCAGAGGCTCAAACCGGACTACTTGCGCCGTTCCGTTTTCCTTCGCGCGACAAATCCGCCACCCCCAAGTTATACTGTCCCATAGCCGAGTTTCGCGGCGATTCTAAGGGTAGACGCCGCTGTGCTCTGCTGTACGCTGTCTCGTCTCTCCGGCGATATCGTCTAAGGGTTAGGACATTGCCCTCTCAAGGAAAGATTAACTCGCCCTACGCAGATCATTTTCATGCCACTGACGGCGGCTCATCCACGAAATATGAAAATTCATGTCGTTGAATTCCTTCTTGTATAGCAGCAAGCAGAATGGATTTCTGCACGGTTGGACTCCCGATGACGTGCAGAGGAAAGGAAGAGCAGTATACAGTGCTCGACCATCGGCACGGAAATGCGAATGACACAAGAACACAAAAAGAGGCGCACCCCAAGGCGAGCGACGCCTCTTTGTTTGCCGGATTTTTCTTCAACTTGTTCCTTCAGCTCCTCCTCGCGGGGAGAAACACTGCCGACGGCGTGAGGAACTTTGTGTTCGGAAGCTCGGTCCCCACATGGAAGCGATCGAACCGGCCTTTTCTTTTCCCGCCGCCGTTGCCACCGTCGAACGTCAGGAGATACTGGTTGTTGAGATGCATCTGGATTTCGTCAAAGTATGGCTTGAGATTAACGGGTTCGCCGAAACCGAGGTAGTAAGACTTGGCGCCGGTTTCTTCCGAAAGCCGCGTCA
>WNEZ01000197.1_pt1 | contig 47190 bp, 47 predicted proteins | sample 5400521 | NCBI WGS metagenome assembly WNEZ01 (sample SAMN13153339, study PRJNA577476) | soil metagenome | isolation source: 120 cm saprolite under Douglas fir tree site 2 hole 1 replicate 1 | place: USA:California | collected 2015-04-18
GCGAACTGAATACTGTCATCCGACTCGATGGCGAAAACACGCCGCGCTCCCGCTCGGCAAGCTAACAGTGAGAACACGCCTGGGCCACAACCGATTTCCGCGACAGTGTCACCCGGACGTACCGCAGCCGCAATCGCTTCGGCGTATGCGGTGAAGCGCCCGGCATCAGCGATCATTTCCCCGAAATCGCGGAGGGAATACATCTAGCGCGCGGAAATCCCGGCGGCAGAGCCATAAGCGGCAGACAGGCGCTCCACGTCCGCGACGATCAACTCACAAAGGGCGCCGATACGGCCTGGGTCAACATGCGGCACGATCCGCCGTATGGGCACTTGCGCGACGAACTTACTTAGTGCGTCAAACTCTGCGGCGCGCTGTCTGCGGTCCAGCAGCCAGTTCATGTAAGTATTCTGCACAAGATTGAGAAGCGCCTCTCGAGCGCTCATTGCTTCTATCCGCGGCGCATCGGCTTGCGCAACACGCGGAGCGAAGTGGTAGACCGCGCTTACGACACGCCGTTGCCCCTCGAATTTGGCGTTCCCGCCGTCCAGCGGCAGAAAAAACTTCTCCCAACTTGGTGTCAGCCGCGGCAACGCATCTTGGGCGCCAAGCAATTTCTCTACCGCGTCCGGCCACAGACAAACGCGAGGATAACCAGGTTCAACTTGAAATCTTCCATGCTCTTCGATGAGGGGAGTTATGTCTTCACACAGGACTGGGATTCCTCGCAGCGCAAGGGCCGCGGCCGTTGTGGACTTGCCGGCCTGGCTCTCGCCGCACAGCGCGACTGCCTGTCCCCCGATACATACGGCGCTGGCATGGAGTGCCAGGATACTCCGGCGTCGCAGAACAAACCCCATGACCGGCCCCAAGAGATAGGTCGCCACATCCTCATTGGTGAATGGCGGCAGACAAGTTCCCCAAATGCGTTCCGCTGCGCCATCCACAAAGAAGCGTGCTTCATTGCCATAGGACAGTGCGAAAAATTCTCCGGCTCCGTACGAAGTAAGCGTGAAAGGAGAGTCGTCTCGTTCGACTTCTCCGGGCCTTGGGTGCTCCAGGTGGGGGGGTAGACGCCTGGCTTCTCGCACCCAGTCCGCTTCCGGACCGAGACTCACAATGATGTCATACCGTTCGAGATCAGTGTGTTCTAGCCGGAGGGCAGAAATAGGAGTGTCACAGCCGATGGTCAGACCGTACGCGCGATAGGGATAAGTCACTGGTGGAGGATTCTCAGAAGGCAACACTGCTCGAAGGCATGAATCAGGTACGCCTTGACGACTTGATCCCATTGTCGGGCGCTCCTCCAGAGAGCTTGGACTGGGTCAACTGGGTTAAGTCGCCGTAGACAATGAGTTTAGGTGGCTGATATGGTTTCTTCCCAAGCACCTCTGACGCTCGCGTCATTCATGGTCTCCATTGAGAACTCTATCGAATCCCTTCGTCGTTTACAACGCTTTTTAGCCAATAGCATAGCGAAACGGGGCGCAGGCCAACCCAAAGAGTGGAACCCGCGGCGGTCGCCAAAGTTGTGCCGAGCCGCTCCCAATCCACAAATTTCCGAAGCTCCGCAGCCGGCTCAGGAAGCGGCAAGGGGCTCCATTTCTTGCTCTCTATAAAGTGCTTGAGGAAATCACCGAGAAGCGGAGTTTTCGGGCGCGCGCGGACTTCTTCCGGCAGCATGCCACGCGTGGCTTCGCGAAGAAGCGCCTTTTCCATGCACCAGGGCACCGGCGGCACGCGCAGGAGGAAGCGCAGCAGGCGCTGATCGAGTAGCGGCGCGCGCAACTCGATGGGCACGCCGACCCAGCCTGCGTCTTCACTTTCGAATACGCTCGACCAATATTTGCTGGAAAGATTGGCAAAAGCAATGGGATGCAACGGATGAGCGATCTTGGGCGATTCCTGAAGTTCCCGCCATCGCCCACGAAGATTGTGTCGCTCAACAAAGTGTGGCTCCAGCCACGGCGGGAATTCCATCAGCGGATTCGTAAGGCCCATCCACCGGCGCAGCTGGGTGCGAAAACCTCCCCGCAGGGGTGGAATGCGTCCATTCTTCAGGATGTACCGTCCATACGTCTGCACCATGGTCCCGAAAGCCCGCCGGCGGAAAAGGTAAGTAAGGTAGGGCCAAGCTTGCCCGGTCAAGATGTCGTCTCCCCCGTACCCCGAAAGGACGACCGGCGCGTGGCCTTGCACTTGCCGATATCGTCGTAGGCTGACAAAAAGAAAAGGATCGTGGTACGGCTCCGGCGTTCGCAGCAGCGGATCTTCACAACCTTCGTAGGGGAGACAGGAAGCACCGGAAAGAATCTCGATGTCTATGTCGAGATTCTCCGCCACCAGCGATGCCAGGATACCTTCTTCGTCGTTGAACATTGGCCGGCAATCGATGGTGTAAGCGCGCAACGGGCCGATCGCCCGGTCTTGCTTGGCGATTTTACAGGCGACTGCCGCGACGCTGGTCGAATCGAGCCCTCCACTCAGAAAGATGCCACAGGGCTGGCGCGGCAACCGGTCACGAACCGCGTTCCCTAGAAGTTCCTGGAATCGTTCTACATATTCCTCTGGCCGCTTCAGCCAAAGCGGCTCTTCAATGGAAAAATCTGTGTAGCGACGAACGCACAGCTCTCCATCTGAATAAAGCAAGGCATGTCCGGCCGGTAGCCTGTGAATATCCCGATACACTGTCCTCGCCCCGTCTTGAGACCACTCTTGCAGGAGAAAATCGCCTATGAATTGCGGGTCGAGATTCGAAGAGACACCCGGCGCTTGCCGGAGGACTTCGAGCGTATTGCTGAAATAGAACGTATCGGCCGATTGCGCATAAAAAAACGGCCGCGCGCCCATCAGATCCCGCACGCACCAGAGGAGACGCTCGGTCCCGTCCCACAGTGCGAAGGACAGGTCTCCGGTGAGTTTCGCTAACCCGTCCTTACCCCACCGCCGCCAGGACTGAAGAATCAGTTCTTCGTCGGTTGCTTCCGCCGCGAATGACTCATCGCTTCGTTCGAGCTGGCGCTGGAGGTCTTCCCGCCCGTCGAGGCGCACGTCACCGAGGAACCAAACGCGCCCATCGAGCGTGCATGGTTGCTCCGAAGATTGGGGCGCAGGCCCAGTCCGGAGAAGTGTGAAGCAAAATCCCGCGCCGGCCCGAGACCAAATGCGCGTCGCGTCCGGTCCGCGGAACGTCAGACGCGCAGCCATACGTTCGAGCAAAAGGGGATCTGGAGTACTCCCGCCGGTACAGACAACTCCTGCAAAACCACTCATCTCGGCTCCAACGGCAGCAGGCAAAAGGCAGCGTCGCAGGCCAAACAGTGTTGATGCCTTGCTTCTGGCTCGTTCAAGATCGCTCCACCGCGTTCGCTCGCCCGCAAATTAAAACAATCAAGTCTTGCCGCCCCGGCCATATTTACGCGCCAAGCGGAATGGGCGGCGAGCGGCTTCGAGAAAGCCACGCCGCTTTACTTCCGCGCCCTCGCCAACCATCCAATCTTCTTCGGTGGGTGAGAACGAGAGTCTGAGCAAGTAGGCAGGAGCGGAAAGAAGGCTGCCGCGCATACGCAATCGAAATACGGCGCGCTCGAAGATGCCCGGTGGCGCGTAGCCCGCGGCGGGCAGCCATTTATAAATTTGTCGCGCAAGCCGAGCAGATGGCAGATCGGCTTGCACTGCCGCTTGAATTTTGTCAGGCAGTTGTACCTTGAGCAAATCTGAGGCAAGGCGCAGCCCGGCGTGCAGCATGCGCTCCGCTCCCACTGCTTTCGCCGATTCCGTCACGCGTTCCCAATTGATAGCCGTTTGCCGCGAAACCAGCGCAGCAACGTCGGCGATCCACATCAAGCGCTCCCAAAAATGCTTGGCACCGTGGATGCAAGTCAGCACGAGTTCGTCTTCCACCGAAAGGGCAGAAGCTTCACGGGCATCCAAGGGTACGCGGATTTGCCGCGCGAAAAACTTCTCGAGGGGGAGCCGGCGGGGGAAATAGCGCAGCGTGAGGTCATTGTGCAACTCGACGATCAGCTTTGATTCCGGCTGGGAGAAGAGATACTGGCCGGGGATTTTCCCGGCGTCGATGGCGCTGAGCGGAACGGCGGGCGTGAAGCCTGCGGCGCTCATCAGTTCCGTGGCGCGGCGAATGTCCCGCTGGCGAACGAGAAGATCCAGGTCGCCGTAGCTGCGCATCGCTGGGTCGCCATAGGCTTGTACCGCCAGCACTGGGCCTTTTACGACCAGTGCGCCGATACCCTGGGAACTGAAGCACTCCAAGATGCGAAACAGCTCCGCGGTCAGCCGTAAAGTGAGAAAAATCTGGGCGCGCTGACGATCAAGAAGCTCTTGTTTTATTTCGGGCGGCACCAAAGCATCTTTGATGTTGCGCAAGCGTGCTGTCAGATGGGCGGTCACGCCGTGCTCCTCCGCGAGAAAGAGCAAACCAGCCCAATCCATGGACCGGAGGAAACCTGCAAGCCGCTGAGAATCGTACGCTGGAGAAGCGCACTCGAGCAGCGCGGACCATTCGTTCGTGAACGAAGCGATGCCGGATAGATGTGACGGGGATAGCGGCTCGGCCATGGCAATCCAAGGTTAGTGTAAGCGATTGAGAGGCTATTTCGTCAGAGAGACGCCGGGGAAGAGATCATCGTGCGACGCCGAAAGTCATTTTCCGATCGAGGCGGATAACATTTCATCGCCGCGGCCGCGGCGGCGCACATCGATCTCGAGCCGCTTGATTTTCTGGTTGAATGTTGAAAGCGGAATCAGAAAACGCTCGGCGGCTTCCGTCTGGTTCCGGGTTCGGCCGCACGTCGGAATGCTTCGCGCCGCGCTTCGCCAAGCACTGAAAGCTCCAAGGGCGGTGGAAGGAAGTGGCGGTTTTGAACAGGAGGAGTACCAATCTAGAGCAGTACCATTTTGATGTTGAAAGTCCACCTACATAACAAGATACAATCTTGATGCGATAAAAATGCCGTTTTGGGCTGCGAGGCTCTCCATGAGAGTACCGAATTCCCGGGGCTTGAGGCTGGCGTGCGGGGTAGTGAGCGCACTCACTGTGGTCATGGTAGGGGTGGCGTTTACCACGCATGGGCAAGGCCACGTGAGGATGTCCATGCCTCACGACTGGAGCCATCATCATTTAGTCTTCACGCCACCGTCCAGCATCGCGCAGGCCTGGAAGCTCCAGCAAGAGCCTCGCTTCTGGCACCAGTTGCTGAGACGCAACGCTTCGGCTCGCCAGCAAGGCAATGCTGCCGACTTCGCTGCCGGGCGCGGTGGCCACGGGAATAACCGAAAGAATCTGGAACACCCCGACTGGGGCATGTCGTTGCTTGCTGGCGGCACGGCGGGGGCCGGAACCTATCCGGCGAAATTCACATTCGACATTAATGCGACGCCGGATTGCGCCAATGACTATGTGGCGTTCACGACCAGTCTCGCCGGTTCGACCAGTCAACCCAGCATCATCGCTTTTGACGAGCTCTATTCAACGCAAGGCAGTACGGGCGGCTTGTGCAGTCAAAACGGACCCAGCGTCAAGTGGGCTTATAACACCGGCCCGGGCAAAATTCTGACCTCTCCGGCGCTTTCCGCGGACGGCACGAAGGTCGCGTATGTCGAAACCAGCGTTACCGCTCACGCGATTCTGCACATCCTGAAGTGGAAACCTGGAGCTGCCGCGACGGTTCAGGGGACGCTCAGCGGTCCGGCAACTCCTGACACGACGCTCACAGCCGGCCAAAATTGGACGACAAATTGCCCGGCGGCCAATTCTTGCATCGCAAACTTGGTGTTCAATGGCAGCCCGCAAGACACAGGTTCGTCGCCGTTTATTGACTATGCTAATAACGTTCTCTATGTCGGGGACGACCTTGGCTCCGTGCATAAGTTTACCGGGGTTTTTAACGGCGCGCCCGCGGAGCAAACCACGGGCGGTTGGCCGGCCGCGGCATCGGCTGCGAACCCGCTGACCAGTCCTGTTTTCGATGCCGCATCCTCGAAAGTTTTCGTTGCCAGCAGGGGCGGAATCCTCTCTTCCATCAGCTCCACAGGTACTGTCGTCGCATCGGCCCGCCTTCCTCACGGGAATGGTTTTGTGGACGCTCCCCTGGTGGACTCATCCGCCGGCACGGTCTATGTTTTTGCGGCGTGCGACAATGCCCCCTGCAATGCCAACAGCGGTGTCTGGCAGTTCAGTACAAGTTTTGTCGCCAGTGCGAGCGGAACCGAGACTACCATAGGGACTGGATCCACCGGCGGTACGGTGTTCGCCGGCACATTTGACAACATCTATTTCACCTCCGCAAACTCTGCAAGCCCCACCGGGAACCTGTACGTCTGCGGGAATGCCGCCGGAAATGCCACGTTGTACCGCATCCCGATCACAGCCAATGCCATGGGTACCGCCAGCGCCATGGCCACAGCGATGAGCACGCTCAGCACGACGTGCTCACCGGTCACGGAAATCCTCAATGGCAGTACGGACTGGATCTTCGTCAGTGTGCAATCGAGTCCAAACGTGCTGCCCGCAATCGGGTGCCCGGCTTTGGGCGGTGGCTGCATTATGTCTTTCAACGTCACGGCCGGCACCACGCCCACGGCAACCGCAGCGAGAGCAGCCGCTTCCGGCGGCACTAGTGGAATCGTCGTAGACAACCTGAGCGCGAGCTCGCAGGCGTCGAGTCTTTACTTCACCTATCTGAGTAACGGCGTAATTGGCGCGACTTGTAATGGGGTTACCGGCGTCGGGTGCGCCATCAAACTGACGCAGTCAGGATTACAATGAGCGCTATACAGAAACCGGAAAATCTGAAGCTGCCGGAAGCGGCGACGAAGAAACCCTACGTGAAGCCGGCCGTGCGCTCGGAGCGCGTTTTCGAAACGATGGCCCTTTCCTGCGGGAAGGTCAGCGCAACCCAGTCATCTTGCACTCACAACCGGAAGGCATCGTAATCCGTCTCTTTCTGGTTCATGGACCAACTCGTGGAAGACTTGAACACTCTCGCTTGTGATCTCGTTTCAGAAACAGTTCGCACACTTGGATGCGCGCGCTTGCGCGTCACCGGTACCAGCATGACTCCCGCGGTCCAGCCCGGTGACCTCCTCTCGATTCAGCGCGCAGACTTTAAGGAAATCTCCATAGCGCAAATCGTGCTCTATGCGCGCGACGGTCGGCTCATTACTCACCGCGTCGTGGAGAAGTCTGTGGGTCCGCATGCGCAGCATCTGATTACTCGCGGCGACCGCGTCGTTCAGAACGATTCTCCGGTTTCCCCAGACGAACTGCTCGGGCGGGTGACGTTTATCGAGCGCGGCGGCAGACGATTTCAACCTTCGGACCCTACTGGCGGGCCACGGCAACTGCTTTGCCGCATGTTACGCTCCTCTGACCGGGCGACGTCCATTTATCTGCGTCTGGCGGGATTCCGGCGCACACTCGCAGGCCGGGGCGCGAGGTGGTAAGCCTGATTGCAGGAACCAGCCGCTCGGCCGTGGTGATCGAGATTGGGGGACTACCCATTCGGTTACACACCGACGATCCCGCCTTTCTGAAGCTCTTGGAACACCGCTATGCTGGCTTCGTGAATTCTGCGAGCGAGGCGCGCTTCGAGTTCAAGATCGAGCTAGCGCCGCCGGGGACGATTTCCCCGGAGGAAAAGGTGCGAGTGTACTGGGATTCCGGGCGGTGGTCCATGGAGCGTGGCGATTTTCGCGCCGAGTGGGACCCTGCGACCGCTTCGGGCCGCATCCGGCAGACGGCCAATCCGTACTCGATCGATTCGGTGCTGCGCATCTTGCACACGCTGCTCCTGGCCAAGGAGGGCGGCTTCCTGGTCCATGCCGCGAGTGCCGTGCGCAATGGCCGCGCGTTTCTCTTTGCAGGGCTTTCGGGTGCTGGGAAAACGACCATCGCGCGTCTTGCGCCGCCGGATGCCGCGCTGCTCACCGACGAAATCTCTTACGTACGCAGACTGGATGACCACTACTACGCGTTCGGCACCCCGTTTACCGGCGAATTGGCCCGCCTGGGAGAGAACCTGCGCGCGCCAATCGGCGCACTATACCTGCTGGCAAAGGGCCGCGAGAACAAGATCGAACCGATAAGGCCCGCGGACGCGGCCCGCGGCCTGCTCGAGAACATTCTTTTCTTTGCGCGAGACCCCGAACTGGTAAAGCTGGTATTCGAAGCAGCATGCGCTTTCACTGGCGATGTGCCGGTGCGCCGGCTGACGTTTTTGCCGGATAGCCGCGTGTGGGAGATGATCGCTTGAACGAGAAGCGCTATATCGCGCGGAGTTCCGAAATCGCAGCGCGGCTGCTGGGCGGCGAGATGGTCATCATGTCGGCGGGCGATTCCCGCGTGTTTTCGCTCAATGAGGTGGCCACGGTAATTTGGAATGCGGCGGACGGTCGGACTCCACTCGATGAAATTATCGCCCATCGAGTTTGCGCGGAGTTCGCCGTTGCGCCCGAGGTAGCACTGGAAGACGCGGAAGAGCTGGTGCAGGAACTGGCAAGTCACGGTATCCTGCTCGTGTCCAACCAGCCCATCGTGCGGCCTCGGTCATTGCCGCGGGAGACACCATGAGCGAGTTGATGCAGGAAATCAGCAACCGCGCGCTCGATCTGGGGATTCCCCTAAGTGTCCAACTTGACCTAACCTACCGCTGCAACGAGCGGTGCATCCACTGCTATCTCGACCATGAAGACCACGGCGAGATGACCACGGCGGAGATCAAAAATCTTCTCGAGCAATTGGCGGCAGCCGGCGTCTTTTTCCTGACAATGAGCGGCGGAGAGATTATGCTGCGCAAGGATTTCTTCGAGATCCTGGAACACGCCCGCGCGCTGCTCTTCAGCGTCAAGCTCAAGACGAACGCGATATTGATCCGGGAGAAAGAAGCGAAACGCCTCCGCTCATTGGGCGTGCAATCGATTCAGATCAGCATTTACTCCCACCGAGCCGAAGTTCATGACGCTATTACGAAGGTTCGAGGTTCGCTCGAACGCTCGGTAGGGGCCATACGCTTCCTGAAGTCACAGGGCTTGAACGTCACGATTGCAAATGCTCTCATGCTCCAGAACATTGGAGACTACGCCGGCGTGAAGGCGCTGGGCGACGAACTCGGCGTCGAGGTGACCATGGACCCCACCATCACACCGAAGATGGACGGGGACCGCTCGCTACTAGCATTGGGGCTCAACCACTCCGAACTCCTCAAAGTGTTTCGCGATGAAAGCCTGGTCGGAAAAGTGGAGGAATTCTGCGCGCCGCCGCCAAGAGTCACCGAAGATGATCTGGGCGGCCTGCCGTGCAGCGCCGGTCATACGGCGTGCTACGTCTCTCCGTACGGCGACGTTTACCCGTGCGTGCAATTTCCGCTCCCAACCGGCAACGTGAGGAAGTCGAAGTTTTTGGATATCTGGCGACATTCTCCTCAGCTCCATGAGGTGCGGTCGATCAAGCTGCGGGATTTGCCGGCCTGCTCTCAGTGCGCGCATGGAGGGACCTGCACCCGTTGTCCGGGACTTGCCTATATGGAAGGGAACATGCGAGGGCCATCCTCGCAGGATTGCGAAAAGTCTTTCGCGCGCACCGGCATTCCCTCTGCCAATTTGCTTTCCCGCAAGCCTTCACTGGCCGGACTTGTCCAAATCCAGGGCTTGCCCGCCACTGCGTAGACTGTCTCCGTCGGGGCGGACTGACCTCATCGCAGTTCGCTGGAGCGGGCTCAAATTTGTCTACCCACGGCTGGTGTTTCTCATGAATGTGGCGAGTTAGATCACTCAACAGTGCCGATGTCCAGTTCACATCGCCGATGGCCCAATCCACGGACCGGAGCAAACCTGCAACCCGCTGAGAATCGTACGCTGGAGAAGCGCACTCGAGCAGCGCGGACCATTCGTTCGTGAACGAAGCGATGCCGGATAGATGTGACGGGGATAGCGGCTCGGCCATGGCAATCCAAGGTTAGTGTAAGCGATTGGAGAGGCTAATTCGCGCGAGAGATGCCGGAGACGAGATCTTCGTGCGCCGGTGGCTATTTTCCGATGGAGGCGGACAAGATTTCATCACTACGGCCGCGGCGCCGGACATCGATCCCCAGCCGCTTGATTTTCTGGTTGAGCGTGGAAAGGGGAATGAGAAATCGTTCGGCGGCTTCCGTCTGGTTCCAACCGGTGCGCTCCAGCATATCAATGATGATGCGGCGTTCGATTTCGTCCATGATCTGGAACAAGGACGGTTGGGGATTGTCGGCGGAGGCTCGCGAACCGGGTTCACCGGGAAGCGGGGGCAAGAACTCCGAGAGTTGCAGGCGCACGCCGCGAACGATTTCCTTGCTGCGAATACTTTCCGGAAGCAGGTCCGCGTCAACCCGCTCCTGGGTGGAGAGGACGACGGCGCGCTCGACGACGTTTTCCAACTCGCGCACGTTGCCGGGCCAGTCGTAATCCATCATGAGCTTCATCGCCGCCTGCGTGAATTGCCGGAGTGGCTTGGCGTTTTCCAGGCAATAGCGATCCAGGAAGTGCGCCAGCAGAAGGGGCACATCTTCGCGGCGGTCGCGCAGCGGCGGAATCTGGAGGTGGATCACGTTCAGGCGGTGGTATAAATCTTCGCGGAAGCGGCCCTCGCGCACTAGAGTAAGAAGTTCGACGTTGGAAGCAGCTACGATGCGCACGTCGACTTTAAGCTGTTCGGTGCCGCCGAGGCGCATGAATTCGCGCTCTTGAATCACGCGCAGCAGCTTGGCCTGCGTTTCTGGGCTAATGGTGGCGATTTCATCGAAGAAAATGGTGCCCTGATCGGCGACCTCGAAGAGGCCTTTCTTGGAAGCAACGGCGCTGGTGAAAGCGCCCTTCACATGGCCGAAAAGCTGGGACTCCAGGAGGTCTACCGGGATCGATCCTGTATTGACGGGCACAAAAGCTTTGTCCGCGCGGGTGGATGCAGAGTGAATCGCCTTGGCAATCAGTTCCTTGCCTGTGCCGCTTTCGCCGCTGATCAGAATCGTGGAGCGCGAAGGTGCGACCTGCGTGACGAGGTCCAGAAGCGCCTGCATTTTGTCGCTCTTGCCCACGATGTTAGGAAAATTAAAACGCTGCTTCAGGGCGCGCTTGAGCTGGACGTTTTCATCGCGTAGCCGCCGCGATTCGACGGCTTGCGACACCTGGGCGAGCAATTCATCGTTGGACCACGGCTTCGTGATGTAGTCCATCGCACCATTCTTGAAAGCGGCGCGAGCCATATCAATTGAACCGTAGGCCGTAATCAGGACAACGGAAAGCTGGGGATCGCGGCGGTGAATCTCCTTGAGCATGTCGAGACCGTTGCGGTCCGGCAAGCTGACGTCCAGGAGAAGCAGGTCATAAGGATGCTGTTCCAGTTTTTCGAGGCCGGATTCGCCCGTTTCGGCGGTGGAGACGCCGTAGCCTTCGCCTCTTAGCAGGAGTTCGAGGCCTTCGCGGATTTCCGATTCATCGTCAACAACAAGGATGGAGCCCTTAGACATGGACCGCTTTCTTGACGGCAGGGAATTCGACGTGGAAGGAAGTGCCTTTGCCGGGCGTCGAGCGTACATCAATCTTTCCGGCATGTTCTTTGATAATGCCGTAACTCACGGAAAGACCTAGACCGGTGCCGCGGCCGCTGGCTTTAGTGGTGAAGAATGGGTCAAAGATGCGATGGATGTGTTCGCGGGGTATGCCGGCGCCGGTATCCGCCACTTCGATTTCGACGCCGCCGTTGTGCGCAGCAGTGCGGATCTCGAGCATTCCGCCGCTTGGCATCGCATCACGCGCGTTCAAGAAAAGATTCAGGAAGACCTGCTGGAGCTTGTTGGCTGAGCCACGAACGGCAGGCAGCGGTTCGCCGAGTTGCTTCACAACCTGGATTTGCGAAGCCTTGAGTGGATGAGCCACGAGCGACAAGGTTTCTTCGACGACACGGTTTACATCGATGTCCGAGGCCTCCGCCGCACCGGTCCGCGAAAAATTGAGCAGATTGTTGACAATCTCGCTGGCGCGGAACGTCTGCTTGACGATTTTCTCGATGATCGACTGACGCGGGTCGCCCTCCGGCATCTGCTTGGCCAGCATCTGAATGTAGTTGGAGATGACCGCGAGCGGGGTATTCACTTCGTGAGCCACGCCGGCCGCGAGAAGTCCAAGAGAAGTCAACTTCTCCGTCTGCGACATCTGCTCTTCCAGGCGTTCCCGCTGGGTCACGTCATCGAAGAGCAGGAGACGGCCGATGCGCTCATTCGATTTGCTGACTAGAGGCGTGATGGAAACGTTCAAGGTCAGTGATTTCCCTTGATGCTGGAGTCTCTGTTTATAGATGCCGGTAATTTGCTCCTGGTCACCGCGCGCGGTGATTTCGCGCGCGAGTTCTTCCGGCAAGAGCGAGCTGAGCTGGCGCCCAACCGATTCTTGGCGGGACACTCCGAAAAGCTGCTCCATGCGCGTGTTCCAGGATTCGACGATGCCCTCCAGATCAATGGAGAGCACGCCTACGTTCAGGGACTCCACGATGTTTTCGCTGAAGTCCTTGAGGCGGGCGATTTCGAGAGCTTTCTGTTCGAGGGAGCTGTAGAGCTGCGCATTGTCGAGGGCCACGGCGACGTAACCGGCAATGGTCTCAACCAGTTCCACGTCATCGCTGGACAGAAAATCGCCGTCAACGGTTTTGCCGAGACCGAGAACCGCGACGGCGTGTTCGCGGATACGGCAGGGGACAAAATAGTTGAGGTCCAGCTGCTCAAGCGTGCGGCGAATGGAGTCGCTGACGTCTCTTGCCGCACGGGGCGACTCGAAAAAGAGCGCCCCGCGGGCAAACTCGGGCCGGGCCGGCTGGAGGAAACTGAGATCCAAGGATTCGGAGAGGCGCACACCCATCGATCGGGCGATGCGCATCTGGCCGGGTTCCACGGCGTTTTCCACAAAAATCGCGAGGCGGTCGACCAATAATGTTTGCGAGATGCGGTCCATGACCGACCCGAGCATAGGGTCGAGGCGCACTTCGTTGGTGAGCGTGCGGCCGAATTCGATCAGGGTTCGGCGGTAATCGAGACGGTCGCGATAGAAGAAGCGATCCAGTCGCGTCTGAATCCACGCGCGGAACGGCTGGAACAAAAACGCGGCCATGACGATGGCAATCATTCCGGCAGCAGGGCCGTTCGTGGGCGTATGGAAAATCTCAGCGATCAGCGCGACGAGCGCGAAGTAAACCGCGGCCACTCCGGCAGTTGCTGCCGTATACGCCAAGCCGCGTTTGAAGATGATGTCCACGTCCATCAGGCGGTAGCGGATGACCGCGTAGCCGAAACACAGCGGGATCAGCACCAGGCTTAAGACAGAAAGCTGCATCCAGGGATGCAAGGTTATGCCGAGCACCAGAGGAACGATGTAGAGCAAGGAAACGGGCAAAGTGCCGACGAGAGTTCCACCGGTGAGCCATTTCAATTGCTGGCGCAGCACACCGGACGGCGCCTCGCGGTAACTCCGGTAGAAAACCAGCCCCGCTGCAAGGAAGCAAAGAGCGAGATAGCCAAATTCGATCTTCCTGAGCAGAAGGTACGCGCCTAGCCAGGGCACAAAACCCAAAGCATTCAGGGCAGTGCTCACATGAATCAAAAGCAGCGCGATGGGCAGGGAGTACACGGCCAGCAATTTCGAAGACGAGCGAATGGTGGTTTCCGACCGGCCTGGAAATACCAACGCAAAGTGGAGCAGCAAAGCAGGAGCCAGCAGGCGCGCCACGATCTCCGACCAATATACTTCCCAGTCAAAGGTGTCCAACTTTCCGCTGAAATGGAACGACCAAAGAATGAAGGAGACCAGGCAGAAAACGTAAAAGTGCACGGCACGAGGAGCGTTCCAGCGACGGATGAAAATGAACAATCCGATGAACAGGTAGAGCAGGCCCACGATGCGCAGGTAGTTTTCGGTCGCCAGGGGCTTCTCTGCAGGCGCTGTGAGGAGCGGCGTCTCGAATTCATCGCCACCGCGGGAAAGCTTGTAGTGAACCTGGGTCCAGAGCCCCGCTCGGTCCAACCGTCGAGCGACCTCAGCAGCCCTAGTAATCGGCGCGCTATTGATCGTCACCAGGACGTCGCCCGGGTGGATGCCGGCCCGAGTTGCGGGGGAATTAGGTGAAACCCGACTGGCCTGAATTCCATGGTCCGTGTCGAGCCAAGCCACTCCGTCGTACACCACCTCAAAGCGGCTGCGCTGGTCGAAGTTAATAATGGCAAAAATCACTGCAGCCAGCGTGGCCAACGCCAGCACTACCGCCCCAACGCTTACTCGGAGGTTTTGCCTCATGACTCTATTGGGCAGGACTACACCCCGCCACAAGAAACCAAGTGCAACCCAATGTCCAATGTTTGGTAGCGCGGCATTGTAGCAACTCTTTTATATTCAATAATTTACTTTAGCGGCAGGCTGGTCTATCGCGCACCATTCTATTTCTGGAAGGGCAAATACAGCTTTCTAGAGTCCAGAAATCCCTAAAACTGAACGCTAAGTCCACCTCGAAACGTCCGGAATGCGGGCACGAGGACAACGTGGCCATCCCTGCTGTTAGTAGAGACGTTACCCTGCGCCAGCAGGTTGTTGCAATCCGCGATAGCTTCCCACCGCCCCAAGGCAAACTTTGGGAGGGGCTGGCGGACCATTAGGTGTAAGTAAGGGTCCATCTGGAAGAGCGACTCACCGTAGCTATCCACGGATGAGACGGTGATGCCATTTACCCATTTATATCCCGCTTGGACTTTCGTGCCGAGGCGTGGCACCTTCGCGGAAACACCTGCCCCTAATGAATGACGTTGTGCGGTGCGAAGAGAATCACGGAGCAGACCATCTACGTCGCCCGATGGCGTCAAAGCTCCACCAAAGGAATAAACTGCCGTCAACTCGACATCCCCGTCCAGTTTCTCGCGAAATGCTAGGCGTGTCCCCCAGCTGCTGGAAGAGCCGCCATCATAAGCAAACCCGGTGGAAGCATAATCCTGAAAATAATCAGCGACAGGCAGGTCATTGCCGCGGCCGAAGACGGCCACGTGGCGGTTGTCGTCGTGGAAGCCGGCGATTTGGAGCTTTCCGTGAGTACCAAATTTTCGCTCCGCAGAAATTTCTTCGTGCAGTCCGTTCTGCAAAACCGGACGGCCCTCACGCCAGAGTAACGCAGGAAATGCATCGAGTTCATTAAGCGCCGCCGCAAGCGCGCCGCCTGGCTGCGCATCATTCGCTTCCAGGGGACCAGGCCCGTTGGGCATGGAAGCGAATACGAGAGCAGTGCTCCAGTCGTTGGTGAGCCGTACATTCAATTCTGCGCGTGGACGGAGCGAAGATGCTGCGGCCCCGAGCCCAACCAGGACATATTCGCCGCCATATTGCAGGATCGTCCGGTTTCCGAGCGCCACCGCGCCGCCTTGATCGAAACGGATACCACGGAAGTTCGGCCCTTCCGGTCCCAGCTTGGCTTCGCGAAGGACCAGCGCGGTATGCGGGCCGGCACCGAGTGTTCCCGTCGGCAACCACACCGTGGCGATGCCGCCGGCTGGGGTGCCGCTATCGTAGCTGACCTGGCCAGCCAGGATCATTCTGCTCGTGCCGCCCAACTTCTGGTCGTAGGCCACGGCCGTGGCAGGTGAAGAGTCAACACTGGAAGCCGAAGCGGGGCGGCGCGCGCCATCCGTAAATTCCATCCGCATTTTGGGCGCGCGAGGCCTGCCTAACTCACTGGTAGCCGCCGACACACTCAGAGTGTCGTGGTCCACCCACTCCAGAACCGGGCGCATCGCTGAGGCGGACCGCAACACCCACTTCCAATCGTCAACTTCCGCCGTGCTGCTCGCGGGCATTCGCCGCAACTGATCGAGCGACGCGAACATGGATTCGAGCTCAATGCGTACGACGGTCGTCAGATTCGAGGCGACGCGGATATGCTTTTCAAGTGTCGGAAGAAACCCGGCGAGGGTCACGCGAACGGTGTAAAAACCCGGAGCGAGTTTGTCGCCCCGGAACATGCCTTGCGTATTGGTCAGTAAGCCGTGGGCCGTAGCCATGCCCACCGCTTCGGAAATCAACTCCACGCTCGCGCCCATCTGCGGCGTGCCCGCAGCGTCGCGTACCACTCCCGCAAGCTTGCCCGGGACAGGCTTCGCTTGCGCGGCCGCCGGAATCGCCGCGAAGGACGAAACCATAACGGTCAGGATCAGGGCCCCCAGGGCTCGGAGCCGTTCCTGTTTCACTTTGCTTTACCTCCCCGGTGCAGCATTCGCCGCGGTTTTGGTTTCCCCCGGCGCTTTCACCGTAAACTCTGCCGTGCGCGAAATGGTCTGTTTTGAAAGTGTATCGGTGGCATTTATTTCAAGACTGTACTTTCCCGGTGCCAACGTTGCGAGAGGCAGGAGGCGCTCAAGGGTGACCTGGTCTCCCGTCTGTTTCATCTCTTCCGAAGTTTCCTTGAACTGCATGATCTGATCTTTGCCTTTTTTGACGGTGTATTCGAACGTCGCGCTGGACTTGTGCGATTTGTCATCCGGTTTCAAATTATAAATCTGCATGTAAATCCCGAGTTTGTCAGCCGTCGTGAAATCCCCTTCCAGACGCGGCCGGACTTTCGAGGAACCCAATACAAATTGGCCAGAACCAATTTGCTTGGCGGGAACGTGCTCGATTTGATCGGCAAGAATCAAAGAACTCGCTTCCAGCTTTTCATCCTCGTATCTCGGCACCTGAAGGCGCGAGTTCACCACGCCCACATTTCCGCTCTGCACATCCTTGATCACCAGATCCAGCCGGTATAGGCCCGGGCGCAGAGGAACGGCCTTCTGATAGATTGATTGGAGTTTTAGGGATTGCTGGTAAAGCGAATCCGGAAAATCACGGCTCACGGAATCCTCAAAGGTTTGTACGACCCTGCCGGTGAGTGTGCTCACGCGCCCAAAAATATTCATCGTTGCGGTGTGAATTCCCTCTTTGGCCTGATACGAAAGCTGGCTATTGGGAATCTGCACGGTAACAGGCACGAGTACCGTGTCGTTTGTCACTTTCAGGTAATCGGTCCGCCAATTGAAATGCAGTTGATCGCGGACAATGCGCGAAGTCACCACCGCCTCGAGATCCTTGAATTTTACCTCGGGCGGTTTATTGACCTTGGCATAGAGTTCTAGCCGGCTGAACTCGTTCATGCTCGCAGGTGTGCCACCTAGAGCTGTCGGTAAATTTGTCCCGTCCGATCGCGTAAAGCGGTCGGTTTTCGACGCCATGCCCATTGATTCCATCAAACTGAGGCCCGCACCAGGTACGTGTAGTAACGCGTCTTTTTCCGACGGATCCATGGTCAAGTGATATTCGCCAGAACCGCTGGGATCCACGAATTCCAAAATAACGTTTTCGCCGATGCCTTCGAGATAGCGCCAGCGCCAGGTTTCAAACGGATAGGTCGTCGTGGAGCCGCCGCCCTCTTCCATGGGCCGGTCGTAAGTGCCGCCCGTGGGATGCGATTCGACCTCGTCTGCCGGGCCCCACGTGATGTACATGCGGCCGCGGTCGGTCTTCCATCCCGGGATCCCGGAAGCAAAGTGTTCGTTGGCGTAGGCAATCCGGCGGTAATGCTCTTCCTTGAAGTCGTTCTCGGGTAGGTCGGGATTGCTGCTGCGCCGCAACCAGAACTGCTCGATGAATTGTTCGCGCTCCTCATTGGTATCCAGTTGCAGGAATGCGTTGCGTTCTTCCGGAGAAATGATGTAGGTGACGTCCTCCGTCAGCCATTGCCGGTACTCGAAGCCCAACTCCTTCAGCGTTCTCTTCATCTTCCGCTTTGTTTCTTTATTCGGCTTTTGCGGCGCTGAAGACGCACTCGGATCCTGCGCTTGTTGGGCGGAAACCGGCTGAATAACAATGGCGAGCGAAAAAATGGAAACGTACAGGGTCCGTACTACCCTTGACATGACAACACCTCAAGCTCTAGGACGTTGAGATTCTAACCCCGGACAAGCTCCCCGTCAATCAGACGAATCTCCTTCATTTTGTGACACTTGTCCCCCGAAATCGGTTAGATCACCGGCGGTTCACTTTGGTTGCCTGACGGTTTTTGACCTGAACGAAAGTACAGGGGGAAACATAGCGGAGAATGGAAGGATTCACCCGAAAATCATGCCGGCAGGGAGGACTGCACGCCAGGCCTCTACTGCACGCGTTGTTGGTGGGTGTCCGAACCTACTAGCGTATCGAAGATGGCCAAGACGTGACGGCGGTAATCAACCATACGGGCAAAAATATCGCGAAGCTGCGGATCTCGTTCTGCCTCGCGGTGCCACTTGGCAAGGACCACTGCGGGCACTTCGATATCTCGGCGCAGCTTGTCCGCGGAATGGCCGCGCAAGAACAGGCCGTAGAAAAACGCCGCCTCGCGCTGCGGGAAGTCGAGATCATGCACGACTTCGGAGGGAACGAATTGTGGCAACGTCGCCATAGAGAAAATGCAGTTTACCCAAAACCTGCGCCGCGTCAAGTAGGACTACTGTTTTCTTGCCGCGTTCCGGGTAACTCCCCCTCTCCGAGAGATTCGCGGGTCTGGCCCGCAAGGCATTGCCGTGCAACGTGGTGGTTGCCAGGCGGTTCTAACCGCCTTAGGATGCTAATAGGCATGGCCAGGTTACTCAACAGGGGCAAAAGGTCACTGGCAGGACGAACCTTCAGCCGCTTTCTGCGCTTTGGAGTTCTTCGCGGGCTACGCTCGATCGAAATTGACCCGGAAGCTTTTAGGCAACAACTCGCCAACAAGCACGGCTTGTGGGTCCCGGACTTTGCGCGAATGAAGGACGTTCCCACGGAGCGGCTGGACGCCATCGCCAGCGCTCTGATTCGCGATGCCGAACGCCTGGCGCTTGCCGAGGGCGCGGGATTCGGCCTCGGTGGCATGATCACGTTTTTGCCGGATGCCAGCTTGCTAACGGTAATCACGCTGCGGCTTATTCAACGCCTCTCTCTGCTTTACGGATTTGAAGCTCACGGCCGCGACCAACGGATCGAAATGTGGAAGGCCGCTGCGGCGGCCTCCGGCATCGATTACGGCAAGGACTTGGCCGAAAAGCAGATCCTCGAAAGGCTCGCCCCGCGGATCGCGGAACGTTTCGCGGCCAAGATTGGCGCTGAGGCGGCGGAAAAGTGGGCTGGGCGCTTGATTCCTCTGGCCAGTTCGGCAATCGGGGGCGCTCTGAATTTTTCGTTTGTGAGGGGCTGGGGCCGCCGTGTGCAGCGCCATCTTCGTGCAAAGCATCTTGAAGCGAAAGCTTCCTCGCCGCCTCCGGAATATCGTGCAGTTGAGGCGGCGTTCACCTAAAAGCGCAACTGCGGTTGTCGGCCTCCGCACTCTTCCTCTTAGCCGAGGGTCATGGACGTGACAAACTCGCGGCCGTTCGGGCCGCCGTCGTCGGACTACCGTGAGCACTTCTTTTTTTGAAACTGTGGCACAGAGCCTCACGCTGAAGCAGCGTGAGGTGGTTAGGCCGATGGCACTGGCAGGTAATTCAACAGGTCCAGAAAAGGCGGCGCGATGCCCTGGGTGCGCAGGAGCACGCTAATCTGTGCCACGTGCCGCGCCTCGTGAATGATCACGTTCCACAACAGGCCATCCACGGTGTAGCGCTTCCCTGGCCTGTCGTGCACAGTCACAATCCGTTTCAATTCGTCGTCATCGAGAGTGGGGAGGTACGCGAGGGTGCTCTGCTCGACAAGCCGCCAGTAGTCCAGCAGCGTTTTGAGCGGGAAACCCGCAAAAACAGGGCCGCCCGGCGTGCGCTTTAGGGAGGGAATGGTCTGCCACAGTGGCTGTTCGCGCAGGATTTCCTCGCGAATCCAGAAGTCCTCCACGTTGGCTACGTGAAACAGGAGGTCCTTGATGCAGTGAAGCTTCGCACCGTCCAGCAGCGGGCGGGATAAAACCTCATCCGGCACGCGCTCCAGCGTGGCCCACGAGTCCCGGCGGGCGCGTACGAGGTAATCGTAGGTTTCAGGAATGTTCATTCGTCTCTCCCTCAAGGCTCGCTCTGCTAACATACATTAAATTGGCGGAGCTTCCATGGCACTCCAATCCCACGCGGCGCTTGCCGAGATTCGCGACACCCTACTCGAAACCTACGCGAGCAACGACGCTATGAACCAGCTCATCCTCTCGCATCTCGACCCTCGTGCGTGGCGCGCCCAGCCGCCGGGTCAAAAAGGCCATGGCCGGACAATCGCGGCCATCTTCGCGCATCTGCACAACAGCCGGCTTGTGTGGTTGAAGCACTCCGCGCCGCATCTGAAGTGTCCGCCGCCACTCGATCCCGACCGCTGCACCATGAAGCAGGCTGCTGCCGCGCACCGGAGAAGCGCCGCGCAGTGCCTGCGCATGTTGTCGGATGCTCTCTCGGCCGCTCCGAATCGCCGCGTCTCAAAGTTCTCTCGCGACAGTTGGATGCCAACGTGGCCCGCCGGAGGGACCATGTTCGCTTACATGTTCTCGCACGAAGCGCATCATCGCGGTCAGATTCTGATGCTGGCCCACCAGCTTGGCTACCGCGTCCTCGACAAAACTCCCGGCATCTGGCAATGGGAGAAGCTCTGGAAACAGGCCGGCCTTACCACGCGCCCGCGCTGAGTGGAACTCGCCCTCTTGGCTCTTCGTAGCACCGGCATCTCGCCGGCGTTGTTTCTTCTTGGGTCAGCCGCGCACTCGGGTGCTGCGCTTCTCGAAAAACAAATCCAAGGTCAATCCCAAACACGAATGACCTCGCTCCCTCAAAGGGTTTCGAGTAAGCAGATTCTAAGCTGAAGTATTGGGGCTTGGCGCAACCTGCGTTTCAGCTCCCTGGAATCCAGCAAGAGCCTCTTTCTAAACACTTCCTCACGCGCGGCGCAGTAGAAATTCGCGTCTGGGAGCCTTTAAAGTAGTATGTCAGAGACACGGTTACATTTGAGGGATGAACGGGGGCGAGTATGCGTGAGAGTCGAATCTGGAGACTCGTGAGTGGCGCAACACTTTTGGGTTTTGCGCTTGGGCTGGTGCTGGTGCCGCAGCAGGCCGCTTCAAAATTGCCTCAAGAGGCGACTTCGCCGCAATCCACCTCCGACGAGGCCGTGCCCGCCTATCATGCGCAAGCTCCGCAGGGCGAACTGCCCGCAACAATGGATCCCGGACTCTTCAACGACCCCGTTGTGCAGAACGCCTACGCCGTCGCCTCAAAAATTAAGAACGTGCTTTACCAACAGCCCTGCTATTGCCACTGCGATCGCAGTCAGGGGCACAAGAGTTTGCTCGATTGCTTTGCCAGCAAGCACGGTTCGGGATGTGGCACCTGCATCTACGAAGATTTCTACGCCTTCGAGCAGTCCAGCAAGCGGAAGAGCGCAGCACAGATTCGCTCCGGGATCATCAAGGGCGAATGGAAGACTGTCGACGCCACCAAGTACCGGCAGCCATTGCCTGCGAAGTGAAGCAAACAGCACACTCCAGCAATGTCCTGGCGGAGAATCTCTAACAAGCTTCTTGTCACGACGCGAAGGAGTCCGTAAACTGGTTTTACCCAGCCAAACTAGGAGGAAGAATGCATTTTCGCGTGAAGACCTGTGTGTCGATGCTGGCTATTGTCCTTTTGTTTGGTTTAGCGGCAACACCAACAGGGGCCCAAGACAAGCAGCATGTCGTTTCTCTGGGCGACTTGAACAAAGACGCCGCGCGGCCGGCCCAGACGCGCCAATCGAACGAAGAAGCCGTTCGAACGCTTCTTTCTTGCGACCAGGCCCAGAAAGCGCTGAAATCCGCCAACCTCGACTATCAAAAAGTGGATAAAGCCGTCAGCCAACTGAGCGATGAAGACCTTGCCAAACTGGCCGAGCGGTCTCGCCGGGCGCAAAGTGATTTTGCCGCTGGACGCATTTCCGATCGGGATCTGCTGTGGATCATCGTGATCGCGCTGGCCATCATCGTACTGGCGGTCGCGCTTCGCTAGTTCTTGAAATTTGGAGTTGCTCCTTATTCGAATGAACCGGATCGCTCTCGGTTTCCTCCTGCTTCTTTTCCTGGCGCTTCCTGCTCGAACGGAACCCCAGGAAAAGGCCGGGATTTGGCTGGAGGTGCCATACGTAAAACAGAGCGAGGATGGTTGCGGATCCGCCGTGATCTCCATGCTCCTGCAATACTGGAGCGCTCACGGCGCGGCGATTGACTTGCAACGCGCTGACGCCGCCGCGATACAAAAACAGCTTTATTCACGTGAAGTCCGTGGCATCCATGCTTCCGACATGGAAAGTTATCTCAAAGCGTCTGGCTTTCGCGTTTTTCCTCTCAACGGAGATTGGAAAAACCTCCTTGAACAACTCAAGCAGGGCCGGCCGTTGATTGCGAGCCTCCAACCAGGCAGCACCAGAAGCGCATTACACTACGTGGTGGTAACAGGCATCGACTGGCAGAGCGGGGCCGTCTTCATTAACGACCCCGCGCGTGGGAAACTGCTCCGGGTGGCGCGTGAGGAATTCGAAAGACAATGGCGGCCAAACCGCAATTGGATGTTGCTGGCTCTCCCGGAAAAGGCTTCGTGATCCTTTCTCTGGTCGTAGTATTGACGCTGGGTTTCCCCGCGTTTGCCCAGGACTCCGCCTCCGATCAAACTCGTCTTCCCGCTGCGCAGAGTGCGTTCCAGGCCGGCCACTGGGAGGAGGCCGCGAAGCTGGCACGAGGTCCCGCAAACCAATCGCCGGAATTTGATTTTCTGGCTGGGCTCGCCCTTGCTCATTTGGAGAAATGGGATGAAGCAAAGCTGGCATTTGACGCGGGCTTTCGAAAGTCGCCTGGCGATTCGCGCTTCCTGGTTGAGCTGGCCGGCATCGCCTACAAACAAAAAGACTTTCGTGCTGCAAAAAATAATCTACATGCAGCCCTCAAGTTGAATCCGCAGGACTTCTATTCCAGCGAATTTCTCGCAACGATTTATTTTCTTGAAGGCAATCTCGAAGCTGCATTGAAGTATTGGAATCCTGAGGACAAGCCGCGCCTGCGAAGTGTTTCATTCACACCTTCCCCGAAGCTCAAGGAATCGCTCCGCGGCCGGGCGGTTACGTTCAATGCTCCTCAAGTTCTCACGGCCGATGCTCTGCTCACGACGCAAGCGCGCCTGGACAATTTGGGAATCTTTTCGAGCCGCCGGATGGAGCTTATCCCCGTTGCATCCGGAAGCTACGACGCAGCACTGCACTTGGCAGAGAGAAATGGCTGGGGCGATTCGAAAGTGGAGGGCCTCATTTCGCTTGTGAGCGGCTTGCCTTACGCCACGATCTATCCGGAGTTCTACAACGTCGGCCGCGATGCTGTGAATTTGACCTCGCTCATGCGATGGGATTCCGAAAAACGCCGGGCCTTTCTGGCGCTTTCCTTGCCGCTATATGGCGACCCCGGCCTGCGATTGTATATTTACGCCGATGCGCGCAACGAAAATTGGAATTTGGCGCAGACTTTTCTTGGAGCGGGAACTCCGCTGACGGATTTGAACATGCGCCGCGCCGCAGTCGGAGTGGAAGCGCAATCCGTTGTGAATGGCCGCTGGAGTTGGAGCGCCGGGGCCGAGATCGCCAACCGGAATTTTCGAAATTTTAGCGGTCTTACTTCGCCCGCCGCGCGCGCATTCTTCACCGACACTACCTCTGTTGCAGGGTGGCTCGGCGTCCAGCGAACTCTCCTTCGCGTACCAGAGCGCCGTTTCACGCTGGATTTATGGGCCGAAGCAAAGGCTGGCAGGGAGTTTGCCAAGGAGCTCGGGCCGTTGGCAACGCTGCGCGGATCGCTTCGCGCGCATTGGTCCCCTGGAGCAAAAGGCGACGACTATGAGATGCAGGTGCAGATTCGCTCCGGCGCCACCGCGGGAAAAGCAACTCTCGACGAGCTGTTCGAATTGGGCATCGAACGCGACAACGACCTCTGGCTTCGCGCCCACGCCGGGACGCTTGATGGCCGCAAGGGGGCTGCTCCGCTCGGCAGGCGATTTTTTCTTTCGAATTGGGAACTCGACAAGAACCTCCATCAAAACGGTTTCTTGACCGTAAAACTCGGTCCATTTCTCGACAGCGGCGCGGTTGCCGATTCCTCCGGCCTTTTCGGTTCGCAGCGCTGGCTCTGGGATACTGGCGCGCAATGCAAGGTCCGGCTCCTGGGAAGTTTGACGATCGTTCTCTCTTACGGAAGAGACTTGCGAGGTGGAAGAAATGTTTTCTACGGTACGGTTCTCCGCTGATTCTTACCGGCGTTTGTGGGCGACGTTGAAGGTGTCACCGCAGCTGGACCTCGATCTAGAAGTGGAAAACGATTCCACCCGCAAGCTGGAAGTCATTTTGGGATCGTTGAAAAAAGCCGGTGCGCACGTAGTCGCCTTCCAGGCGGAAAGAGAGGCGCGGATTCCAGCGGTAGTCCGCACCACCACCCGCCTTGATGGCGTAGGAGTTGCGGCTTTGTCCGGCGACCTGGGGCTGTTCGTGAGCGCCGCCAAAAATTCCGTGCAGCCAGGGCTCCCATTGTTTTTGCCGCCAGGCGATCTTCGGGCCTGCACCATAGGTGGCAATCTTCACGTGCTCGTTTTGATAAATGGTGGGAGCAAAAACAGCAGTAATGTTTCCCTCAATCCCAAACCACTCGTTGGTGTAGTAAACCACGGAAGTGTTGATGCCGACCGCGCTGGCATTGAAGACCGAGGATCGGAAGCGCAGCCAGCTAGCGGCGAGACCCAACTCCCAGCGGTAGTCATCGCGGCCTCCGTAAAGAAACTTCGGCTTTGGCGACGGCGAAGACGGGTCGGCATTCTCGTGCGGCAGGGCCAGGGCGGTGGCGACAAGGGGCGTTGCGGACACGTTTGGCGGTTTGGCTGCCGGCCAGGAAAACGTGTCGGCTGCAGTAAGGTCACTGAGAAGCGTTGCCTTCGCTGCGGAAGTCGCCGAGAAGTCCTGGGCGGCGTTCGCCCGGTCGATCGTCAAAGTGGGCGCGCTCATCTGTGCCTGCGCAACGCTCACGCTCCCAAGCAGCAATACCGATACCCATAGCCTCTTCATGTCGCTCCCCTCAGAGGGCTGGCCCCACGCTTGGATTCAGCCACGTAGCTACGTTAAACAACACCATGGCCCTTTGTCCATGCTCTTTCGCACAAAAGGGGCAAAAGAGAACTGGGCATCGCCTGTTTTGCTGGCTGGCCTTCCAAGAGTCGAGTGAGCGTCAGCGGCCGTGCCTCAGATAGTCGTCGGTCTTGTTCAGCCAATCTTCTCGTGGAGGATTGAAAACGTCGAGGTCCACGGTATCCTCCAGGGCCCAGGCTTCGTGCGGTAGGTGCGGAGGGATGCACAGCACTTCTCCGGCGTGAACGACGACCACCTTGCCATCAATGGCAAACTTTAAGGCGCCCTCAAGAATGTAGGTCACTTGCTCATTGTGATGGTGATGCAAGGGCACGTGCGCACCTTTCTTCATCAGCACCCTTGCCAGCATGATTTTATCGCCGACTACCATTTCGCGATCGATGAGCGGATTAAGTTGCTCGCGCTCCACGTTTTTCCACGCGACGTGCTTCGATTTCGCCGGAGTGCTCATTTCGCTTCTCCATCCTGTCTGGTTACTCCACAGCCATCGAAAATTCGCAAATCAACGTGAGACCGCGGCGCGCCAATGAATCGAAACGCGCTGGATGCGTTCCAAAGCTTCCTCAAGCAGTTTCCGCGCGCCGACAAGCGAGAAGCGCAGATAATTCTTGCCGCCCTGACCAAATGCTGCCCCCGCAATTCCCGCCACGCCTGCCTCCTCCAACAAAAGCTTTTGCACTTCTTCCGCTGCGAGTCCCGTGTCTTCGATGTTCACCCACGCGTAAAATGCGCCGTCCGGGGCCAGGCAGCGGAATCCGGGAACTTGATTGAGTCCAGCGACGAACTGATCCCGCCGTTTGCGATACTCCGCTACCATCGCCTCCACGGCGTCCGTGGAATCGCGCAGCGCTTCGATGGCCGCCACCTGCGTGAACTCGGCCGCACAAGTGAAAGTGTTCAGCACCAGCAGGTCCATGGCGTCGATCACTTCCACCGGCGCCACGGCGTAACCCAGCCTCCAGCCAGTCATCGCGAAGCTTTTAGAGAAGCCGTCAATAATCACGGTGCGCTCCGCCATGCCGGGAAGCGACCGGATGGACTTGTATTCTCCGCTGAAGAGAATCCGCGCGTAAATCTCATCGGCGATAACCCAAAGATCGTGCTTCGTTGCGACCGCCGCGATTTTTTCCAGAACCGCGCCGCTGAAAACCGTTCCCGTAGGATTGTTCGGCGAATTGAAGATCAGCACGGTCGTGCGCGGCGTGATCTTTCGCGCAATCTCATCCACGTCCGGCTGGAACTTATTTTTCTCCTCAAGCCCGTACGGAACCGCCGTTGCGCCCAGCCCGCGCGTGAACGACGGGTAAATCGGAAAGCTCGGATCGGGAAAAAGCACTTCGTCGCCCGGCTCGATCAGCGCCATCATCGCCAGCGCGAGCGCCATTTTGCAACCTGGCGCTACAAGGATCTGCTCCGCCGCCACGTCCAACCGCCGCGTGCGCTTTAAATAGTCCGCAACCGCTTGGCGCAGAGCCGGCAGGCCCCGCGTGGAACAATAGCGGTCGCGCCCCGCGGCAACTGCAGAGCGCAGGGCATCCACAACCGGCGCCGCCGGATGAAAATCCGGTTCGCCAAGTTCCAGGTGAATGATCGAACGCCCCTGCCACTCCAGTTCCTTGGCCCGCGAATACACCGCCAGCGCGCCTTCGCCATTCAGCTGAGAAACACGTGATGCAATTCGTGTCATGGTCTTGTCCGGACGAAAATCTTATCACTTCGCGGTAAAGCGCGGCGTTCCCAAGAAGCGCAGTCTCCCCTTGACGCCGCCATCCCCGGGCGCGACCATGGTTGAGGGCACAAGGCACGCAACCTGCCAGCGCTTCCATCCGTCTAATGTTTAGGTCGCGCCCCGTGAGGGGAAAAATATGATTTCCCGTAAACTGGTTTCTTCCTTAGCCGTCATTCTGTTCAGTTCACTTTTCCTCGGCGCGCATCCCGCTGCCGCGGATTCTAGCCATGCCCGCATCATCCGCCTGAGCCTCGTTCAAGGCGACGTCCGATTCGCCCGGCAGACGCACGGCGACCCGCTTGCGGACTCCAACGCAACGTGGGAAACAGCGGAGATGAATCTGCCGATCCGCCAAGGTTACGTCCTCGCCACGGACAACGGCCGCGCTGAAGTGGAATTCGAGAACGGCGCCATGGCTTTCTTAAAGGAACATACGGTCCTGGAGTTCTATGACCTTTCGCTCAATGATTCCGCGCGGACCACGCGCCTCGTTCTTCGCCAGGGCAGCGCTTCTTTCTACGTGAATCCCGCGGGCGACGACTACTTCAGCGTCACCGGTGGCGACTTCACCGTGGAAGCCCTCGGGCGCACCGAGTTCCGCGTTGATAATTATGACGACGGCAGCACGGTCGAGGCCCGCAAAGGCCGCGTTTCCGTCTTGCACTCGAAGCACGAGACGCGCCTCGAAAAGGGCCAGTCCCTCTTTATGAAGGCAGGTGACGATTCTTCTCTCAGCGTCGGCCGCCTTCCGGAGGAAGACGACTTCGATCGCTGGGTGTCCGGCCGCACTGAAAACGTGTCCAACGCCACGACCGCGGCGCTGCAATACACAGGTTCCCCTTATTACGCTCCGGGTTTCGCCGATCTCTATACCTATGGCGCCTTTTCCTCTTGTGGAGCTTATGGGTACGGTTGGAGGCCGTTTGGCGCGGGCTTCGGCTGGTCCCCCTTCACGAATGGACAATGGATCGCGGATCCCTCTTTTGGCTGGACCTGGGTCAGCTTTCAGCCCTGGGGCTGGGCGCCCTATCACTATGGTGGATGGCTTTTCGACACCTCCTGTGGCGGCTGGTTCTATTCCCCGCCGGTCCTTTACGGCTACCCGGGGTATGGAGTCGGTCCACGAAGGCGGTTCCCTCGCGGCGTCAATCCCCCGCGCCCCATCTATCGTCCGGTGACGGCCGTCTTCGTTCGCCAGGGCGTCAAGACTGGAATCGTGCCCCTGCACCCGCTGGATGAAAAAGGAAAGACTCCTTTGAATCTGGAGTGCGGCGTTTTCTCCAACGCAGGCACGAAGGGTGCGAGCGCGCAAGTTATCCCTGTCGAGCCCGGACAAAAATGGCAAGCGTTGAAGTCGCCGCCGCGGGAAGGCCTGAGCGGCAGCCTGGTGGCCACCGGGCCCCCGGCTCGCGCTCCGAGAACGGTCATTGAAGGCAAATCCGGGACTCGTGGCATCTCTTCCGACAATCATTCCACGATTGCCTACGAGCCGCACGAACGCCGCTTTGTGAATACCAATTCTTCCGCGGGTTCGTCTTCCGTGAGCGCAAGCGAACTCCGCGTCGAAAATGGACGCACTGCTGCCGCCACTTCAACTCCGAGCGCCGTCATGCCGCCACGCACTAGTGTGGCTCCTCCAGCAACTCGCAGCGCGAGTTCCGCTCCACCGGCGCGCAGCATCGCCCCACCACCTGCACCGCGCTACTCGGGAGGAGCGAGCGGAGGCTCCATTGGTCGAGGCAGCAGCTGGGGCGGCTCCGCTCCTTCGGGTGGAAACAGCGCGGGGCGATCCTCACCGGCACCGTCGTCTTCGGCGTCCTCCCCGCACCCATCTTCCGGCGGAGGCCGGCCACACTAATCGCATCGGAAAATTTCGCGGAAATGGCTCCCTTTCGGAGCCGTGTCCTTTTTCAGCTGCGCCATATAAACGTTCTCGACGGTCAGGAAAAAATCATGCCCGCATAGCCCACCACCGCGCTGCTGTCGCCGGACACATCCGCGGACGTCGCATACTTCACCAGTTCCGATTTTTTCGCGCCCAGCGCATTCAACGCCGTGAGCATGGCCACCGCCGGTCCCAGCCCGCACATGGAAATTCCTTCATTGCGGCAGGTGTCGTAGAGTCCGAGCGGTTCCAGCACCAGCAACTGTTCGATGGCTTTCCTGTCCTTGGCGCGCGTCGTGGCGTCATCCTCGTAATGATTCAAGTCCGACGTTGTCAGCAGCAGAACATTTTCCCTTGTATTCTCGAGCGCCCTCCCGATCGCCTCTCCCACGCTCACCAGCGATTCGAATCGGATCGTTCCCAGGGCCACCGGAACAAATGTGAATCCCGGCGCAAGCACCTGCAGAAACGGGATCTGCACCTCCAGAGAATGTTCCGCGCTGTGCGCCACGCTATCCTCGCGCAACAGCGAGCATGCTTGCTTCAGTTCTTCCGCCAGCGCCTCGTCAATCTGCGCGTCTCCCAACGGCGTGCGCCAGGCGCCACTCGAGAGGATCGCTGCCTGCTCACCCCGCGGATAATGGCGCACGCCGAGAATAATAATTTTTTGCGGCAGCGCGATCCGCTCGAGCACCGCTCCGGTCACGTGCCCTGAATAGATGTAACCAGCGTGCGGCACCAGGCACGCCTTTACCGAAATCGGTGGCTTGCCGGAATCAGTCGCAACGTATTTGTGAACGAGAGCCGTTAGTTCCGCAGGATGGGAGGGGTAGAAACGTCCGGCAACCGCAGGCAGGCGAAGCATCTTGCCGCTCCGCGAATCAAATAGGCTTCGAGGGTTTCCCTTTGAACTTCATCGCTTTCGACGTAGCAGGCTCGTAATAAACCGTCACCTTGTCGCCGTACTGGTAGCCGCCCTTGTCGACGATTTTCTGCATTTTTGCAGCAGCGGTTTCCGATAAAGGAAACGTCCGGATAGCCATGTCGTTCCCTTTCGCGCGCACGGTGATCTGCGCGATGTTCGCGTTCATCACGAAACCCTCAAACGTATCCAGTCCGGTCGGTTTCGGCTTTGGCTTCACCGCGTTGACGATGATCGGCGCCGCGGTCTCAGCAATGATGATCGGCACGGTCGCCGGACTCTGCGCAGCAGCAGGCGAAGAAATAACTCCCGCCGCTGCAAGCATCAGCGGCAATCCGCAACCGGCAACTCTGATGATTCTCTTCATTCCACGTCGTCCGTAGCAATCCGCAGTGACTTCAGAAATCGCACATCCTGCGGCGTCATGGCCAGCCGCGGGGCCGGCTTCTTGTCACTATCTTCCAAAAAAGATTCCTGATCCACCTGAATTCGTAGCGACTCCAGGAAGCGCTTGTCCTGCGTCGTCAGCTTTGCTGCTTCCGCCGCAGCCGCGTCGCGCTTCGCCAGCCCGATGGTCGCGTCCAGCTTTAGCACGATGTCGTACCCGTGCGCGCGCACTCCAGCAATCGCACCAGTGATGCGATCGGAATCGGACACCGTATCGTTAATCGCGTGTCCCAGTTCGCGGAGCAAGTTTTTCAGGTGATCGTCGAGTTGCAAGGGTGGTTCTCCCGTACTCCTTCGGCCATTCTAGGCCCACGTATTGTTGGATACAAGAGACCTTCACTCCATTGTCTCCAATTCGTCCACAGTACCTTTGTTCAGGTCCGGCAGCCTCAAATTGCGGCGAAATCCGGCTTCACCTCCTCATGCCCACCCGGTTTTGCGTTAAGATGCTCTTATGTCCACGGTCGCAAGTGCAACCTCAGCGCCCCAGCAGCGAGGCGGTTTCGGGCGTCTCTGGCGCGCGCTCCGCCAGCTTTTTCACGAAGTCATGGCCGGTGTCTTTGCTGTTCTCGCGTTGGGCTGGCTCAATGCCGCCCTGCGTGCCTGGACCCGTGACGTCGCCCGATGGCTCATCGCCATCGCCGTTGCCGTTGCGCTCTTATTTGCCTTTTTCGCTGTAACTTCATATCGCAGGGCCCGCAAGATGTAGCGCCCCGACCGGGTCGGGGCCGTCTTTGTTGTGCGCTCCATTCTAGAATGAATCATTCCATGTCTGATATCAAAACCAAATCCTCGGGCCGCGCCGAACGCAAGGAAAAATTCGCCACTCTCTCCGGCGTTCCCATCGATCGTCTGTACACCGAAGAAAATCTAGACAACTGGGACCCGGAAATCGCTCTCAGCTATCCCGGCGAGTTTCCCTACACTCGCGGCATCTACCCCACCATGTATCGCGGCCGTTTCTGGACCATGCGCCAGTACGCCGGCTTTGGCTCCGCCGTCGAATCCAATCAGCGTTACCGCTACCTCCTGAGCAAAGGCCAAGCCGGCCTCTCCGTCGCCTTCGATCTCCCCACGCAGATCGGCATGGACTCCGACCACCCTCTCGCCCTCGGCGAAGTCGGCAAAGTCGGTGTCGCCATCGATTCCCTCGAAGACATGGAAGCGCTTTTCGACGGCATCCCCCTCGAAAAAGTTTCCACCTCCATGACCATCAACGCCACCGCCGCAATCCTTCTCTGCCTTTACGTCGCCGTCGCGAAGCGGCAGGGCGCCAGCCTGGAAAAACTTTCCGGCACCGTGCAAAACGACATCTTGAAGGAGTACATCGCCCGCGGCACTTACATCTATCCCGTGCGCCCCGCCATGCGCATCGTCACCGACATTTTCGCGTGGTGCCGCGAGCATCTTCCCAAATGGAACACCATCTCCATCTCCGGTTACCACATCCGTGAAGCCGGTTCCACCGCCGTCCAGGAAGTCGCCTTCACCCTCGCCGACGGCATCGCCTACGTCCAAGCCGCGCTAGACGCGGGCCTCCGCGTCGACGAATTCGCCCCGCAACTTTCATTCTTTTTCAACGCCCATAACGATCTTCTCGAAGAAATCGCCAAGTACCGCGCCGCCCGCCGCCTCTGGGCGCGCATCATGACGGAACGCTTCGGCGCAAAAGATCCGCGCTCTTTGATGCTGCGTTTCCACGCGCAAACCGCCGGCTCCTCCCTCACCGCGCAGCAGCCGGAAAACAACATCGTCCGTGTCGCGATTCAAGCCCTCGCCGCCATTCTCGGCGGCTGCCAATCCCTCCACACCAATTCGATGGACGAAGCGCTAGCCCTGCCCACCCAAGACGCCGCTCTCATCGCCCTGCGCACCCAGCAAATCCTCGCCAGCGAAACCGGCGTAGCCAACACCGTCGACCCCGTCGCCGGCTCCTACGCCATCGAATCCCTCACCAACGAAATCGAATCGCTGACGTCAAATTACCTGACAAAAATCGACAAAATGGGCGGAATGTTGCGCGCCATTGAAGCCGGTTATGTCCAGGGAGAAATCCAGAAAGCCGCCTACCAGTTCCAGCAGGCCGTCGAGAAAAAAGATCAAATCGTGGTCGGTGTGAACGACTTTGTCGCCCCCTCGGAAGGAAATGACGCGCGTAGCATCCCCATTCTCCGCATCGACGCCGAAATCGAGCGCTCCCAAATCGCTCGCCTGAACGCTCTGCGCGCCAAACGCGACTTCGCTCGCGCCAAGGCCGCGCTCGCCGAACTCCAGCGCCGCGCCGCCACAACCGAAAATCTTCTCCCCGCCATCCTTGCCGCCGTCGAGTCCTACGCCACTATCGGCGAAATTTCCGACGCCCTCCGCCGCGTCTTCGGCGAATACCAGGAATCGGTCGTCATTTAACGCCTATGCGGAACCAGCGAACTCATGAAATTCCCTGGCCGCGCCGCGTGTCCACAACTTCTGAAGTCGTGCGTTTTATCGATCACCTCGGCTTTTGCGCCTTCTTCCCCGTGAAGAATGTGCCGCTGCCGTCACTCCATTACGCCGTCGCCAAACGACAACCCGAGGGCTGGGACGAACAAGTCCAACTCGTCTGGAAATGGAAAGACGAACTACCCAAAAAGCGCCGCGCTTTTTACGCAAAATACTTCAAAGGCCGCGGCACTTTTCTCTCGCTCGAACTTCTCCCGCATTTCCTGGCAATGCATGGAACGGCTGCAGAACCGGGCGAAGCAGAAGCCTTCTACAAAGCCGGGCGCATTTCTCACGATGCACTGGAACTGTGGCAGGCGTTAGATAAGCTCGGCGCACTCGCCACCCTCGAACTTCGCCACGCCTGCAAAATGGAAACGCAAGCCGGCAACCAGCGCTTCAAAAGAGCCATGCTCGAACTCCAGGGCCTCCTCATCGTCACCCATTCTGGCGCCGAGCAAGAAACCGAAGCCTGGGCTTCGAATCGCTTCGAATTAGTCTCGCGCGCTTTTCCCCGGCAAATCGCGGAAGCACAAGAAATTTCCGCCGAGGAAGCCCGCGCTTCGCTCGCGACGAAATACCACACCCTGTTCCCGGGCGCGACACCTGCTCAAGTTGCCCGCCTCTTCGGCTGGACCAAAGCACAAGCAGTTGCCGCCCTGTCGCTGTAGTATTCTTCGCACCAAGAATCCCGCATGAAACTCATTCTCGCTTCCGCTTCCGTCCGCCGCGCCGAAATCCTCCACGACGCCGGTTTCTCCTTCACCGTGCTCTCCTCCGCGATCGACGAGACTCCCTACCCCGGCGAATCCGCCCACGACCTCGTTCAACGTTTGGCCTTCGCCAAAGCCGAACTCGTCGCCGCGCGCGCCGTTGGCCCGGCCATTGTCATCGGCGCCGACACCGAAGTCACCCTCGAGGGCCACATCTTCGGCAAGCCGCGCTCCTCTGACGACGCCCGTCACATGCTCGAAAAACTTTCCGGCCGCAAGCACGCCGTCGTCACGGGCGTCGCTCTCATCCGCCTTCCCGACGCCGAGCGAATCACCTTTGTAGAATCCACCATGGTCCACTTCAACATGCTCTCCCCCGAAGAAATTTCACGTTATCTCGCCACCGGCGAACCTCACGACAAAGCCGGTGCCTACGCCATCCAGGGCCGCGCCGGCCGCTACATTCCCCGCATCGAAGGCTGCTACTTCAACATCGTCGGTCTGCCCCTCGCACGCCTCCAGCATGCCCTCGGCGAACTTGGCTGGTCCGAAGACTAATCCCGTGACGCACCCGAACGAACAGCTTTCCGACTTATAATCTGGCCCATGAACGCCTCCCCTTCATCGGCCACTCCGGGTCTCCACCTCCGTCTTCACTGTGTGAACGTGTACGTTCGCGATCAAGATCGCAGCCTGCGCTTCTACCTCGATCAACTCGGATTTCATCTTGCTTTCGATGCCCGCCTTCAATCCGGTGACCGCTGGGTCGCCGTCGCTCCTCCCGATGGCAGTGCCATCCTTTCTCTCGTCGTTCCCAAGCCCAAGTCTCAGGAATACAAACTCATCGGCCGCTCCACCCAGGTTGTGTTTGTCACTGAAGACCTCGCCGCCAAGTTTCAGGAATGGTCCAGGCGTGGCGTCCGCTTTCAGTACGCCCCCCGCCTCAGGCGCATCAAGTACGATCCCCAGTCGCAGGTCCCGTCCTCGCCCCCTCCATCGATTCTGCTCGGAAAAGAAACGCCGATCTGGGGCAGCGTTTCCACCCGCTTCCGCGATGTTGACGGCAATTCTTTCGGCCTCGTCAGTTTCGACGAAGTGACCCACGCCGTCGAAGCCCACCGCCGCACCGTCGCCCAAAAACAGGAGTCCGAACGCCGCGCCGCCCAGGAAATCGAAATCGCCAAACAGGTCCAGGCCGGCCTCTTCCCGCAAACCCAGCCGCCGCTCAAGACCCTCGAATACGCCGGCATCTGCATCCAGGCCCGCAAAGTCGGCGGCGATTACTACGACTTCCTCAATCTCGGCCAGCAGCGCCTCGGCTTCGTCATCGGCGACATCTCCGGGAAAGGAATCGCCGCCGCTCTCCTGATGGCCAACCTGCAGGCCAATCTGCGCAGCCAGTGCGCCATCGCTCTTGATCAGCCGCAACGCCTCCTGTGCTCCGTGAATCAGCTTTTCTGCGACAACACGCCCGACGGCTCCTTTGCCACGCTTTTCTTCGCCGAATACGACGACACCGCCGGCCGCTTGCGCTACGCCAATTGCGGCCATCTCCCCGCTCTGCTTCTCCGCCGCGATGATATAGTCGAGCGCCTCGAGGCCACCGCCACCGTACTGGGTATCTTCAAGGATTGGGATTGTGAAATTGGAGAATGCCAGCTCCATTCAGGAGACATCCTCGCCTTATACACCGACGGCATCACCGAATCCTACAACTCCGACGACGAACAATTCGGCGAGCAACGCCTGATCGAAGCTCTCTGGCGCCATCGCGAGTCTTCTTCCCAAGCTGCCCTCTCCTCAATCGTTGACGAAGTCCAGCGCTTCAGCCCCCACGAGCAGCACGACGACATCACCCTCATCATCGCCAAACATCGCGGCAACTAGCATCAGTCCCATTGCCTCGGCGTACTGGCCCGCGAGGACTCACCAGGCTTAAGGGCACTGTCGGCCAGGGACGTCAGTGTTGGGGAGACCTTGCAGGTGTAAGTGGGATTGTGAACGGTGCGAAATTATAACTGTCTTCATTTTCAGCAACTTGCTTTTTCTTTTTTTTCGGCTACGGAGTTGCTCCCACAGCAGAGCAAATGAAACCACTAGTCCGTGTAGTGCGTTTTCATATCCGTGTGATTGGCTCAGATTCTGGCCTGAAGAACTTGGAGAAACACCACGCCATTGCCAGTACTGGAACCGAGCCGGGAAGACTTCCTGCCGAAGAAAAATCACGGTGTACGAACGACTTTTTGGGGAGCTCTGGGTTTGGGTTGGACAACCGCCGGTGATGCCTGGGTGTGTCCAGTGAGGAGCCTTCGGGCGTGCTTGCGGGTGGAAGCGGCTAGTTCCCCTAGCCGTTGATAGATAGATAAAGACAATCTGGAGGACGAACATGAGAAGACTCATCGGCATTTTGGTGAGTGTGATGGCGCTACTGGTATTGGTGCCAGCGATCCATGCCCAGGATCAGCTGGTGCCGGCCGGTACGCTTCTGCAATGTACGTTAGACGAGCCGAATTTCTCTTCGGCAACAGCCGCAATTGGTGACCCCGTGTTGTGCCACTTGAGATCCATGCAGCAGTTCGGCAGGCCGCTGTTTCCCAGAGGCAGCATGCTGGGAGGGCACTTGGAAGCGGATAAGGAGCCGGGGCATTTCGTCGGAAAAGGCTACCTGAAGATTACATTTGACCGAGTCATCCTGCCGAGCGGCGATCTGCCTGTCCCGGCAAAGGTAATCATGGCCCGCGGCTATAAGGTGGACAAGCAAGGCGCCATCGACGGCAAAGGTCACCCGAGACGCGATGTGGTGGAGTGGATGCTTCCGCCACTGTGGCCGTGGAAAGTGGTCAGCCTGCCGTTCCGTGGGCCGAGGCCGACGTTGAAGGGAGAGGAGCCGTTGCAACTCCGGTTGATGGATGACATTGTGATACCACGGATTCTGGCGCAAGTAAGTCATCCAGACCGTCCGCCGTACGCTTCATCCTCACGGCCAACCACGTACAACGCAGTGCCTCAAGCAAACGCGATGCAACAGGCGGTGGAGAGGAGCGCAAGTACCGCAAGCCAAAACGCCGGAATCATGCAAGTCATTGGACAGCCGCCCAACAATGGGCAGACCAGCGACAGATCGACGATACTGGTGACAAAGTCGAACCAGATCTACGAAGTGGCCAGGTACCAGAGAGACGGCGACTTGTTGATGTTCCAAGACGCCCAAGGGCGGAAGGGCGGGGTGGACGTCAACGAAGTGGATTGGCGCAAGACCACGGGGATGACAACGGAAGCGCGCTCCGCAGATAAGCCGTTGATTGCACGACAGACGAATTGATGGAACAAAGCTGAGGGAGCTTAGAGAAATTGGCTACAACTGTCGCGACTGGCGACGGAACTTTGGGGGTGTGTTGAAAAGGGAGCAGATTGGGAACAGAGCCTATGGAATGCCGGGCGACACGGCCAAAACCCGCACCGCGTACCAAGATTTCCTCACGCGCCGGAAAAAACGCCGACGCTGATTTTCCTGTCAACACGGCTGGCAAATCCGCGTACGCGAAGCTGCACTAACCGTTGCAACCTGCGTCCCGCGCGGAGCCTAACCGAATACATTCGATGCAAGAGGAGCAACTCCACGCCCCGGTTTGTGCGGGCCTGTATAGTATTAAGAGGACTGGCCCTATGCCCCTCCAACTCTCGTCAAACGAACACCTCGATTACATTGCCGCCCTCCTGGACGATATATTCCGGATCCCTGGGACCCAGATTCGCTTCGGGCTCGACGCCCTGATTGGCTGGGTACCTGGGATTGGAGATGCCCTCGCGGGCATCGCCTCTTTCTTGATTGTGTTCGCAGCCTGGCGCCGCGGCGTGCAAGCGATCACTCTCGTTCGCATGATTGCGAACGTACTTCTCGAGACCACGATAGGAGCAATACCCGTAGCAGGCGACGTCTTCCACGTTTTTTGGAAGGCGAATCGGCGTAACTACCGCCTGCTGATCCGCGAGAAGGAGCAGCCCGGCGTCAACACCCGGCGGGATTGGATGTTCCTCGCCATCATCCTATTCACCGTTATTGCTGCGGCGGGGATTCCGATTGCCATTTTGATTTGGATTCTGCGCTCTCATTCATCATGAATGATGAAGCTGTCCTTTATCATCCTTGGGGACGAAGGTGTTTCTCAAGCTGTTCGACCACGCTATCGAGATCGGGATAACCGGCGCCAAAACTCCGTGTGAACCAGTTCCCACCGCGCTCCGCAATCCTCTCGCCGTCCGCGAGCACCTCGAACTGACCGGCCTTGCCAGGTGTAATGACAGCGTCAATGTCTAGGCGCTTCTTGATGACGGTCGCGAGACTCGTGACCTTGGCTTTATTGTTCTGTCACGTCGGACAGTGAACGATTTCGATCTTCATTCTGCTCTCCCATCTGTTTCGTGCAGCACCTTGTGGCTCAATCGGTTCGTCGAGCTATGGGGATTGTAATTAAGACGGCAATCCCGTACCAGGACCTGACTCCGTCGTGGTTACAAATGCCCAAGCGGCTGATGGCATCGTCCGGCGTCCTCAGAAACTCGCAACAGCCGCAGTTTCGGTCGGACACGTTTCGAATATTGGCAGCAGCCGGGCAATTTCCAACGCTTGCCTCAAGTTCGGGCCGAGATTACAAAGCTTGAGGCCTCCGCCTTTGGCTTTTGTCTTTCGATGCATTTCGATGAGTGCGCCGAGGCCCGCACTGTCAACATAATTGACTTGCTCCAGATTAATGACAATCCGTGTGGCGCCGGATGCGAGGAGATTGTCGATCATTGTAAGCAACCCGCTGCTCTCTTGTCCGAGCACAAGACGCCCTTTGAGCGCCAGAAGGTAGATTCCATTCATCTCACGCTGCGTTATTTCCAAAGGCATCGTTTGCCTCCCCAAGGACTATTACGCGGATTCGCGAATGCATCCATAATAGCCTCCGGATTCCCGATACCAAAGGCTCGTCAATGATCCCCGTTCCTGAGGTGGGTCGCTCGCGGTGAGGTGAAGGCTTGGCCGCTGACGACATGAAGAAATGCGTAGGGGTCATCCGTCGTCGCAGAACCCACTTTAGCGGTTACCGCGTTAACCAGGACTATCAAGACGGCATCAACGTAAAAAAATGCCCGTGATTCAATCCATCGGCGCTGGCGAATAACTGCTCACTTACTCTAGGATTGTTTCATAGGATGGGCCCGGCTTGCTGGTTGTGATAAGTCAGAAGACCGGACAAGCTCCGTTTGCCCAGCCTGGGTGTAAAATCCATGCCCTACCGCCATCGTAAGAAGGGGGCGCTGCGATGAGGCAGCTAATCGGAATAGGAGTGCTGGTCGCGGTGGCTCTCGTTCTGCGGTTTTGGCTGCGCACGAGCCTGGCTCTCGACATCCAAATTCATGATGTGTATCGAGTTGTCCCACTCAGCGTCATCGGCTTTTGGTTCCTAATCGGAAGTGCGGGTGCGTGGTTCCTGATTGTTGCGTGGTCATCTATTCGTCGCCATTACTAATCTCCAGTCGCGGCTGCGAAACCGTTCGAGGCACCCAACCTGCGTCCAGTCAACTGGAAAAGCCGCTAAACTCCCCGCTAGTCGCATTACCGGAGAAGTGATGCCGGCTTGCTCCCGATTAGCACACGCCGCTGGGACGAGTTGCAGTTCCGGATTCCTGTGTCGGAGCGGTCTGGGGGCTTGGCACTGTGTAGGGCGTCGTTCCAGACAGGTTCGCGGCACATTGCAGGATCGCCTGCGGAATAGCAGGAAGCGTGGACGGCAGATTCGGAATCGACTGGTTGGGCTTTTTGAAATTGAGCGCGCTGGTTAGATCCCCGACCGCGGCGCGGCGCCACGCGCTCAAATTAGGCACTTCCGCGCCGAACCGCGTCTCCAGGAATCGCAATACGGAAGTGTGATCGAAGAGGTCCGATGACACGAACCCGCCCCGGCTGAACGGCGACACGATCAGCATCGGCACGCGGAAACCCAATCCGATCGGCCCGCTGATCGCTGGACTGCCTATTATCGTTGGGTCCGGCACCGCCGGGGCGGTTACATATTCGCCGGGCGTGCCCGCGGGCGCCGTCACCGGAGCGACGTGATCAAAAAATCCGCCGTTCTCATCGTAGGTGACCAGCAATAGTGTCTTTGCCCACAGCGCGGGATTCGCCGTCAACGCATTGACGATGAGCGAAATAATATTCTCACCAAAGATCGAAGGCGAAGGCGGGTGATCCGACGTTAGCACCGACTCCACCAGCCAGGAAACTTGCGGCAAGTTCCCGGTCGCCACATCGGCCAGGAAGTCCACGGGAAACTGTGGTCCGAATGCATTCTGGTGCAGCACCGAGGCCGGATCCTGAAAATTCCTGAAGTACGATAGAACATTGTCCGAAAGGATCCCGCCGAGAACCGTCTCATCCGGCGACGAGTATACCTTCCAGGAAATTCCCCGGGCCTGAAGTTGCTCGGGCATCGTCGTATACGTCAGGCGGCCGTAAAAAGCTGTGCGGTTTGCGATGATCGTCTGCAGAATTGGTCCGCCGTTTAGTCCATCGGGGTCGAGCGATGCCGCCATGGTGTAAAGGCGGTTCGGGTCCGTCGGGCCCATGACCGAGCAAAAATAGTTGTCGCAAATCGTGAATGCATCCGCCAGCGCGTAGTAGTAGGGAATGTCTGCGCGCGTGTAGTAGCCCATGCTCAAGACCGCGTCACTGGCACTAATCGGCAGGCGCGAACTGACGAAGCCGTTCATTGCGCCGCTGTTCCAGCTCTGATGCTGCGGCACCCACTCGTGGCTGATGTCGTGCGTGCAAGCCGCATTCGTTGTGGCCGTGTCCAGGTGGAACGGCAACAGTGTCCCCACCGGAGAGATCGTTGTGTTCGCCGGATCGGGCTGCCGGAATGCCATGCTCTGATCGGAGAATCCCTGCACGCCGCGGTAGCTTCCAAAGTAATGATCGAATGACCGGTTCTCCTGAATCAGGATCACCACGTGTTCGATGTCCGTCAATTTGGAGCAAGCGCTAGGAACTGGCGGAGGAGTGACAGAAGCGCTCCCGCAACCGTGCAAACCCAAGGACGCCAGCTCTGCAACGGTTGTTGCCGCACCGAGTTTCAATAATTCTCGGCGAGTAAAGTTGTTCATAGGCTTGACCGTTAGATGCGCCCCCCCGGAGCAATGGTAGTCCTGGCCACCAGACCTGTTCGCTGCAGAAATCGGAACTGTCCCATTTTTCAAGAAGGTATTCCAAATTTTTATTGAAAACACGGTCATTACCCCACTGTATATCAGCACTGTAAAGTAGTCCGCCTCGCCCTCAGCGGGCCCCCTAATAAGCCGAATCTGCCCTTTTGGGTGAGTTCCAGTTCAACCACTGCTCGGACGAAAAAAGAGAGGCGCCCCGGTCGCAACCAGGACGCCTCTCTTCACGGGGTGGAGGAAACTTAGGACTTCGGCTTCGCTTGTGGCTGCGTCTTGGCGTTGTGCTTCTTGTTGTAGATGTTCTTCGACGCGCCGTTCTGTTCCTTGTTGACCTGTTTCTTCTCGGACGCCGTCAGCGTTCCACCGTTGGCTTTACGGTCGGCGGCAACCTGTTTGTTGATGCCTTTCTGCTGATTTTCGAGCTTGGCCGTTTCGCCCGCTGTCAGTTGTCCGCTCTTGACGCCCTGCGCGATGCGATCCTGCTGATTTTCGCGGCGCTGGCCCACTTTGTTGTTGCCGTAGTGCGCCGTATTCGCGTTGTGCTTATCGGCATAAATCTGCTTGGACATTTTATTCTGCTGCTGGTTGACCTGCTTTTTTTCTGCGGTCGTCAGTTTGCCACCGTTGGCTGCGCGATCCGCTGCCGTTTCCTTGTTGATGGCGGCTTCTTTCTTTTCCAGGTTGGCCGTTTCGCCCGCCGTCAGTTGGCCGCTCTGCACCCCGTTGGCGATGCGGTCCTGCTGATTTTCTTTGCGTTGTGCAATCGTCGGCTTGGCTTGTGCTGCGGGCGCTGGTGTTGCCGCTGGCGCTGGCGGGAGCTGCTGCGAGCCTGAAGACGATTGATCCTGCGCCAACACCACGCTGCCGGCCATCAGCACCGCAACGGGCAAGGCGCTCCACTTCATCCAGGTGAATTTCATATTCTCTCCTAGTGAATCATTCCGAAAATTTTGATTCCCGGGTCACCGCGTATTACCCGATGCTGAGCGCAAAGTTGCGCCCCGCCAACTGGTCGAAAGTGCAGGTTTTGCCGATTGGATAAGCGTTTTCCGCTACTCTTTGAACACAATTCGCCCCTCTGGAGTGTGGGAGCTCGCTCCAGCTTTTCCGCCCTCCAACCCACTTCCACTGGCAACGGCGCGATTCCTGCGTGTCATACTGAGGCGAACCAATGAGGTTGCCTGTCGCGCGTTCCAGTTCCTGCCGGAAAGGATCTCAACTCGTGGAGGGAACGGAGAACCGATTGGCGGGAGTTCGTTTTCAGCTCGAATGCTTGAGCGAAAGCGTCGGGAAACGTATAGGGCGGAAAGAAAAAGGGCGGCCACACGGGCCGCCCCAGCTCAATTCGCGAGGAAACTTCTGTGTCGCTTGGTGCTACTTCTTTTCTTCAGCAGGCTTGTCTGCTGGCGGTGGCGCAGGCGCCTGCGCCGGTGGTGCCGGTGTATGCGTAGTGCCCGCCATGCCGTCCTTGAAGCTGCGGATGCCCTCGCCAAATCCCTTCATGATTTCCGGGATTCGCTTGCCGCCGAAGAAAATCAGAATAACAGCCAGAACTATGAGCCAATGAAAAATACTGAATTCACCCATGAACCGCCTCCACGCGCCCCCGCTTGGCGGCGCGCTATTTAAACCCTAGCGCAGGTAGCCCCGCGCGGCAAGTCTTTGCCGCTTTTTGCACCTACAGGATAACACGCTCTTCCCCCACCCGGCGCGTCACTCGTTCGCGGTCCAGGTATTCCAGCAGGGGGATGGCGTACTTCCGTGTGATCCCGGTCAACTCCTTGAATGCAGGCACGTTAATCCGGTCGCCCTTCGCTTTTTTGTAACCGGAGAGCTGCTTCTTCAATTGAGCCAGAGCTTGACGGTGAAAAATCAGTTCCGGCGAAACACGCACCAGGCTTTTCTCTCGCAGAAGAATCTGCAAGAGCTTCTCGGCCCGCTTGGCTTCGACGGTAAGTTTCGCCAGCACCTCTTTCACCGAAGGCACTGCGAGACTCGCAGTGGCAAACGCGGCTTCAATCTGTTCCTTGGCTTTCGCTTCTTCGGGAAGCAGTGCAATTTCAGAGCCCGCTTTTTTCACCAATTCTCCCTGCGCGTCGACTTTTTTCTGCGCGGCCAGTTCTTCCAGCGCGGCGCGAAAAGTTTCGCTCCGCACGCGCTTTCCCAGGCTTGCGCGCAGATCCTCGCGCAAGATTCCCGGCAGCAAGGGATTTTCTTTCTGGAATCTTTCCACCTTTTCTATAATCTTCTTGCGCACTTCTTCAAACAATTTTCCGGAGACCAAGACAAGCGGCTCGCTCGCAACGATTCTTACGCGTCCCGTTCCGTGAAGTTTTTCGAGAGCTCCCTGAATTTCTTTTTCCGTCCATCCCGTCCGCGCCACGATCTCCTCGTATCCGATCCCAAGCAGCGCGCGCTCCGTCATCGCCGCCAGAATTTCGTCGGCGCTCTGCCGCTCGAGCGTTTCCAGAAATCCCACGCGTCCCGTATCCCGGAGCATCGGCCGCCGCGCCAGCGGGTCCAGCACTGCGCCTCCGCCAATGGTCACCACCGGCGAAAATTGCCGCACGATGAATCGATCGCCAGGCAGCACCAGCACTTCCTCCTGCAATTTAAAATTCGCAAACGCGCTTCCGCTGGGCGGCAATTCCTTTTCCCCGTGAAAAAAAACTTCTGCAATCGTCTCCGCCGTCCCCGCGTGAAAATGCACGCGCGATCCTTGCTTCATTTTTCTCGCCGATGGCAGCAGCTCCAAACGAACATCGATCCGCCGCGTCTTGCGGAATTTTCCCGGCGTCGCCAGCACCATCCCGCGCTTCAACGCCGTGTGCTCGATTCCCGCGAGATTCACCGCTGTGCGCTGCCCCGGCGTGGCTCGCTCCAGGGATTTTCCACCGGACTGCACACCGCGCACGCGCAGTCGCTCGCCGCGCGGAAATAATTCCACTTCATCGCCCGCACCAACGCTTCCGGAAATGAGAGTGCCCGTCACTACCGAACCAAATCCTTTCATCGCGAACGCTCGGTCAATCGGCAGACGAAAATATCGCGCCGCATCTTTCGCGCTTGCGTTAGACGCAGCTTCGTTCAATGCTTTTTTTAATTCGCCGAGTCCGGCTCCTGTTTTCGCGCTCACCGGCACAAGCGGAGCCTTCTCCAGAAAAGATCCTCGCAGGAATTCCTCCGCTTCCATGCGCACCAGTTCCAGTGTGTCGCTGTCCACCATGTCGCTCTTCGTCAGCGCGACCACTCCGCGCTTCACTCCCAGCAACCGGCAAATATCGAAATGCTCGCGCGTCTGCGGCTTGATGGATTCATCCGTCGCGATCACCAGGAGCAACACGTCTATGCCCGCCGCGCCTGCCAGCATGTTGCTGACAAATCGTTCGTGCCCCGGCACATCTACAAAACCGAAGCGCACGCCGTTTTCTTCGAGGAAAGCAAAGCCCAAATCAATCGTGATTCCGCGGCGCTTCTCTTCGGCGAGACGATCCGGGTGCGTGCCGGTCAGCGCTTCGACGAGCGTCGATTTGCCGTGGTCAATGTGCCCGGCCGTGCCAACAATTACACTTTTCATCGCAGTGGACCTATTTGAATGAGCGGAGATTCTTCCGCCGCTTTGGATGCTACTGGAGGACAGAATCGGGGGTCAAACTGCGAAACTACTTGGCGGCAGCGATTTCGTCGACGATGGATTGCGCGGCGGCTCGCGGATCCGGCGCGGCAAGAATTGGCCTGCCCACTATGAGGAAATCGGCGCCGGCGCGAATTGCTTCGGCCGGAGTAGCTTTGCGGGCGTGGTCTTCTGACCTGGATTCCGCTGGTGAATCTTTCGGGCGAACGCCGGGAGTGGCGATCAGGAAATCACGGCCACAAGCCTTTCGAATGGCTTTGGCTTCCTGCACCGAAGCGACCACCCCATCAACGCCAACCTTTTTTGCAAGTTGTGCGAGCTTTACGACGCGAAGTTTGGGAGCGCCGCCGATTCCGACCTCTTTCATGGTCTTCTGATCCATGCTCGTGAGGATTGTTACCGCCAAGAGGCGAGGACGATCGGCTCCCATCGGAACACCGGCGCTGATGGCTTGCACGGCTGCTTCGAGCATGGCTTTGCCGCCGAGCGCATGCACGTTGACGAGCTGCACTCCGGCCATGGCGGCGGAGGAGAGTACAGCACCGGCAACGGTGTTGGGAATGTCGTGGAATTTCAAATCGAGAAAAATGCCGGGGCCGAGTGCGGCGACTTCCTTGACGGCGGCGGGGCCTGCAGCGGTAAAGAGCTGGTTGCCGATCTTGAACATGCCTACGAGATCGGCAACCTGCTTTGCAAATTTGAGCGCGGTCGAAAGTGAATCAAAATCAAGTGCGACGATCAGGCTGCTGCGGGGATGGGCGTCGAAGGTCGTCGTGGTCATAAACGACCCCGACTCCTCCGGGGTCAGTGCTTCTCGGGCAGTGCCATGAGCTCGAGACGGACCTGGCTCACGCCGGAATGGATTAGGCCGATTTTCCGGGCGACACGATAGGATACATCAATTTCGCGCCCTTCTTGATAGGGACCCCGGTCATTGATACGTACCAATTCAAACTTGCCGTTCCGGGTGTTGACCACGCGAACTACAGAGCCAAACGGAAGGTTGGGGTGCGCCGCCGTGAGGGCTTCGGAGTCGAAGCGCTCGCCGTTGGCGGTTTTACGCCCATTGAACCCGGGGCCATACCAACTGGAATTGCCCACCCAGGTCTTAATCGGTTTCACGGGTTGATTCAGGTGCGCTACGAGGGGTGCTTCCATGCCCGGAGCAACCAGAAACATGAGGAGTACCCACCGCAGTGCAGCCCAGCTCATGAAAAGTCGATGTCTCATAGTGTGATCTTTGTGCCTGCTCAGATCCAGAAAAGTGTAGCGAAAAGGAGTCATTATGTCAACCATTTTCTGCTACAAATTTGTCTCTTAACTCATTCACATTAAACACTTTAGCTCGTAATAGGACCTTCGTAAGGGCGCCTACAAGTCGCTGACTGGCCCTCGGGTCAGTAAAGCTGGCCGTCCCGACCTGTACTGCCGAAGCGCCTACTGCCAGGTAATCAAGCACGTCTTCGACCGTCTCGATGCCTCCGAGTCCTATGATTGGTGTCTTGACGGCCCTTTTCGTTTCCCAGACAAGCTTCAAAGTAATGGGTTTAATGGCCGGGCCGGAAAGACCCCCGGTTGCGTTACCCAGGCGGGACTTCCCCGAGCGGAAGTCGATGGCCATTGCGGGATAGGTATTTGCCACGGTCAGGGCGTCAGCTCCGGCCTCTTCGGCAGAGCGCGCGATAAGTCCAATGTCTGTAACAAGAGGGGAGAGCTTGACCCAGAGGGGGCGCTTTCCTGAGGCCTTCCGAGCCGCTCCCACGACTTCGGATACCTGGGCTGGGTCGTTGCCGAACTGCATACCTCCCTTTTTGACGTTGGGGCAGGAAATGTTGAGTTCATAGCCGGCGAGGCCCTCGGCGTCCTCCAAGATTCGGATTACCTCGACGTAGTCCTCGAGGGTGTAGCCAAAGACGTTGGCGATGACCGTCGTATCGAATTTTCGCAGTACCGGGAGTTTTTCGGCTACGAAGGCGCGGACGCCCACATTTTGGAGGCCGACGGCATTGAGCATCCCGGAGGGGGTGGGGTAGAGCCGGGGGGCGGGGGCGCCTTCGATGGGTTCGCGGGAAAGGCCCTTAGTGACGAAGCCTCCCAGGCGGTCCGGGTCAACGAGGTGGGCAAATTCGAGGCCGTAACCGAAGGTTCCACTGGCGGCGAGAATAGGATTCCGCAGGCGCAACGCGCCAATCTGCACACTTAGGTCTACAGCGTCTGCCGCACTCACGTATGCAAAGCTTACCACGAACACTCAGCGGCCCGCAGTTCGCCTTAGGTCAAAGGAAAGTCAGGTACACGTTCTTTGAGTAGGAGATAAGTTTTCCGTCAGAATCGAAATCGAAAATCAAAACGATATCCTTGCGGTAGGTCATGTTCTCAGCGAGGCCAGAGAGTCTTGTCGCAACCCGTGAACCAAGGTCGTCACAAAACATGGGATGTCGCTTTTGAATAAAGTTCACAACGACCGCCTTCGGCGTACCTACTGGAAGTTCTTTGCTTATCGCTTTCGCAAGGTCTTCCGAATCAAGTACGTATTGATGCCTCACAACTACCACCGTTGCCGCGGCGGCGACAACGAACACCGTTGCTGAGACAAGCAGCTTCCTTATTCATCACGGCGTCTTTCTCGAGCTCGCGGGTGGAAGGTGCGCGGGCCCTTTGGCCAGGGCTTCGGTGAGGACGTGGCCGTCGCGGGAGGCGAGGGTGATTCCGCAGAGAGCGGCGAAGGTTGGAGCGATGTCGGCGGGCGTAACGGACTGGAAGTATTGGCCGGGTTGGATGCCGAAGCCCATCAGCAAAACGGGGACGTGCTGATCGTAGTTGTAGGGTACGCCGTGGCCGGTGCCGTAGGAGCGCGGTTTTCCGAGGGGAGTGCCGTCCAGGAGCCAGTAGGGCTTTGGCAGGATGAATAGATCGCCGCTGCGGCCGGGGAAATAACTATATGCGAAGGCGCGGTGCGTGGGGCTTTGCGTGGCTGGGCGGTCGCGCAACTCTTCGGCGCGATAG
>WNEZ01000201.1_pt1 | contig 47080 bp, 38 predicted proteins | sample 5400521 | NCBI WGS metagenome assembly WNEZ01 (sample SAMN13153339, study PRJNA577476) | soil metagenome | isolation source: 120 cm saprolite under Douglas fir tree site 2 hole 1 replicate 1 | place: USA:California | collected 2015-04-18
GGATAAAACAGGAAGCGAGCCTCGCCATATCCCCAGTGCGCCAGCGCCGCCCAGCGCGGATATGCGATGCCATCCTTCCATTGGCCGAGAACTTCCATCCACGAAAACATGTGGAACTCGAAATCATGCCCGGACGGACTGCCCCGCCAGAAAAACGGAGAGATGGCCAGCAGACAGGCGCTAGCCAGCACCAACGCACGCGAGATCTGGTTCCTGAGCAAAGGACCTTTAGCTTACTTTAATTTTCGTAGAGACGCGGCTTGCCGAATCTCGCTTCGAGGCGGAGAAGGGGCAAGCCTCGTCTCTACAGATGGGGTCGGCGGCACGCAGAGCAATTCTATTGCATCAGAAAATTCTCGGAAAATTAACCGCGCCGAAATCCTTCAGGAGGGGGTGTCGAGGTAGTCTGCAACCAAGTAGAACAGACCGCCGGGAATTGGGCCGACACCAAAGACGGGGTGTCGATCTGGTTCCCGGTTTTTCTTGGGGAGCGTTTCTTGCTGGTATCAAAAGGTGGCGGTACTGGGTGAAGCTCGCGGTTTCTCTTCTATCGGCGGAAGTACAGGCTCGCGTCTATTGGTTAGCGCTCACTGGATTTCGTTGGCGGTGCAGTTCCGCGAGGAACGCTTCTTCATCCAGCGCATTGCCGGATCGCAGCAATTCCAGTAGTGAATCGTCGGCATCAGTTGCGGCGCTGCCGGTCTGGTTCAGGTCGACCGCATTGGCGACGAGAGACCGAGGAGAAGTTTCCAGTTGAGGAGTGGCGCCGGGCTGGCCGGTGAGGAACTCGATGAACTCGCCAACGCTCTTGCGCTGCTCCTCAGTGCGGGCGGGAAATTCAATACCCATGCCATGGCCGGGATGCATGACCCGGACCAAACCGTCAGTGTGAATCTCCATCCCGGCGGCGCGAAGGCAAAGGTCAACGGCTGAAGACTGAGGGAAGGGAGATTCGGTCTGCACATAGCAACCGCCCAGGCTAAGATCGGTCAATTTACACTGGCTGACCGCGTCGGGCTCTTCGGGTAAAGCGTCGTGCGCACGGGCATTCAGCCACTCGCCCATTTCTTCGCGCATCTTGTCGTCCATGTCGAGAAAGCGCAAGCCAGTTTGCCCGTTGGCGGTACTCCAGGCAACTGCCGCATCCCCTTCAATGCCAGCACCGCCGTCGGGGAGTTCGAAGGAGACGCGAACCATGGCCGCAGCTGGAAGTGGCTTGGCCGCCAGCACATCCATGCCGCCGGCGCTTAGGTCAAGCAGGATGCCTTCCACAGTATTGCTTTCGTCGACACGAATCGAAACCGCCGCCTGGACTGCAACCCGAAACGATTGCCGCCTTTCACGCTTCAGCAGCGCCGTGGCAGCGCGCAGGGTGTTTTGAGCCTGCTCGCGGGCGATGGGCTTGGTCAGGATGAAATGAGCGCCTGCGCCGAGGATCGAGCGTATCTGCGAGGAATCGTGCAGCAAGGCAACGGTAACGGGCGGCTTGCGGTCGGGGCCGGCGAGGCGGCGGCAGCCTTCGAGCAGCAGAGAGGCCGTTTCGGGACCGTCGAAGTCGGCATCGAAGTCAACGATGACCTGATCGAACTGCTCCTCCTCCAGTCGCGTCACGGCGACGTCGGCCGCGCTAGACCGATCCACCGCGACGCCGAACTGCGCCAGGACCTGAATCAGCGTTTCCGCACTCAGGTCGTCCTTTGACACCAGCAATGCCCGCAATATCATGGGACCGAACCCTTCCCGCCTCGCACCTTTCTTCTAACTCATGCTTTTATGGCCAGCGTGGAGTTGTGCCGCGCGCTGGCTTGGACGCGGCAGTCGAGGGCTGAGCGCTGGCCTTGGCGGCCATCGCGTTGGAGTTTTCGTCGTCCACTTCCGCCAGCACCGCGCTATCGTCCTCGTTGTCATTTTCGGCAAGCAAGGGCGCGACTTCGCGCAGTTTTTCGGCAGCCTGCTGCAGCATTTCGATCTGCTTGCCCAGCTGCGTGTACTGCGCCTGCTTCCGGCGCAAAACCTCATGGATATCCTTCATACGTCCCCCTGCGCCTGACTCTAGGTTTGGACAAAGCTAAGGTCAACGGCAAAGCCGTCGGGCGCCGTTACGGCAGTAACCGGAGAGGCTATGCGACGGACGTCGAAGCGGGTTCAAATGATGCGCGGCAGGGGAGGGGAAGCAGTCGAGACTGTCGTAAAGAGGGGGCGGTTCGATGGGAAAAGGCATCAAGTAGACTCCACTTAAAATCAAAAGCCCCGCCTTGCGGCGGGGCCATGAGTTGAGTGTTCTGGGCGAACCAACAAACCAACTTAAGTTATCCGCCGATCAGCTTGCGACGGAACATTCCAGCGATACCCACAAGCCCTGTTCCGAGAAGACCCAAGGTTCCCGGTTCCGGTGCGTTGATCTGCGTGCCACCCGCATGGATGTGCCCGATACCCTGGCTGAATTGTCTGTTGTTAAGGACATAGATGGTCTGTTGTGTCTTTCCAGTCACGGTACGACCGTCCCACAACTGCCCTGAGATGTCTCCAGACATAGTGTACGTTTTAAGTTGCCCACTCACGGCAGTCAGAGTCCAACTAATGTCACCCATGAAGCTGCCGGCGAAGATTACCGTGTTGTGTCCATGTGCCCAGTTGCCCTTGCCAATCACGTCAAACGTTGAACCCACGGACGAAAACGTTCCGCCACCCGCGAGCGTGCCGCTGTTCATAGCGCCGGTCGTGAAGCTGACCGAACCGAGATTGTGACCCGGCATTGTGAAGCCATTGAAGCTATGCAGTTGCGAACCCTTCGACACGATGCCTGCATTCGAAACCGAAATCGTGCCAAACTGGTTAGTGAGAATAATATCCGCCCAAGCGCCCATCGGCAACGCCAATGCCAGCAATGCTAGAACTACCACTCGCCTCATTTTGATTCCCTCCCAAATTTTTTCATTTCCTTGTTTCACCTTGGAACTCTGTGTCCAAGGTATAGGTCGCCGTTGTTACTAGAGCATTTGCGGTTCCAAAATCAGAGAACCTTATTTCTTCTTATTTATCAACCACTTAACAACATTTTCCGCGACTGTCCCCAATCTCGGAATGCAATCTGCTGCATACTAGCAACAATTCACTTTCCCAGATCGCCCAGAGGCTCAATCCCGCAGGCGGCGTGGCCGACTACGAAACGGAACAACCATGGGTTCGGAATCGGTAGGGGAAATCTCTCGACCAGAAAGAAAACTTAACCTGGGGGACCCGCTTCCAGAACCTAGTGCAACTCTTTAGTAACCAGTCGCAAGGTCACCCATGCTACCACAGGCCCGAGATTTGGCAAGTGGCTCGTTCGTGCCATCCAATCCCTCAATGGTGGGATGTCGCACTCTGGCCCAGTTGCCATATCTTTAGCGTGTGAGCAGTTCTGGGGGAGGGCTGTTCAAGCGTCCCGTGATTCTATGGATCCGGGGCGCTTTTTATTTCATTCCCGGGTCGTCTGAGAACATCGGTACTTCTTCACTTTTTCCCGACGACAAGCTGCGGTAGGCGGCGTCCAGAATGATCTGGTTCTTCCAGCCCTGAAGGCCGGGGACTGGAAACACTTCTCGCCCTTCGACCGCGGCAGCGAAGGAGTCGACCTGCTTCGCGTAGGCAAGTTGGTTGGAAACAGTCTCCTCGGCGACGCGTTGCCCGTCGCGCCACAGCTCCAGCTTGATCGGATGTTCGACATTCAGCGCATCGCCTGCCCGGAGCACGCCAGCGTCGCCGACAATCTCCAAGGGGGTGCGATAGTGTGCGCGAAAGGAAACCAGCACCGTCGCCAGGGTGCCTCGTTGAAATTCGAGCGTCACGATGGCCGCCGACTCCACGTTGCCCGATCGTTCGTCGGCGCGCCCGATAACGCTTACCCGCCTCGGTTCGTCCTGCAGCATATAGCGCAAGGCATCGATACAGTGGACACCAACGTCGGCGACGGGACCTCCTCCCGCCAATGACCGGTCGTACAGCCACATGCGGTGATGACCTGAATCGAGAAATGAAAACTCGGCCCGAGCGAAGATCGGCCGCCCGATGTCACCCGCGGCGATGCGTTCGCGAAATCGAGCAGTGCTCTCCTCAAAGCGAAAGACCTGCGCGACTCCCAGCAGAACACCGGCGTTGCGCGCCCCTTCGACCATCTGGAGGCATTCGCCGGCATTCATACCCATCGGTTTCTCGCACAGCACCGGCTTGCGGGCGGCAACCGCAGTGAGGACGTCCTGCAGGTGGCAGGCATTGGGAGTGGTGACCAGCACGGCGTCGACTTCGGAGCAGCGGCTGAGTTCTTCGGTGGAAGCGAAGACATGCGGGATGCCATACTGCGTGGCGGCTTCGCGCGCCTTGTTGGAATCTCGACGCGATAGAGCAACCACTTTACAATTCCGGGCAAGTGCGAAGCCCGGCATTAGCCGCCGCACAGCGTGCAATCCAAAACCTGCGATACCAAAGCGAATCATTGTTAGTTGCTCTGTCTTGATCTCGAAGACACATTCTACATTCGCGAGAAGCGACTCCCCTGTGGCCGTTCCCTGTGTGCCTCTCTCTGTGTCCTCCGTGGTTTCGCTTTCGCCGCTGCGGAGGGCTATCACCACAGCAGACACAGACGAACACAGGGGAAATTCGACCGTGCAATACTCAGACACGCCGCAGTTCAGCGAGCAACTTTGGATCGATGTTCCCGCCGCTGATCACGGCGACGTTGATCTTTGTGTTGGGCAACTCGCCGGCGTGGAAAAGAAATGCCGCCGGAGCCACAGCTCCACTAGGCTCAGCCACGGTTTGCGCGTTCCCGCTCAGTGCGCGCATCGCCTCGCGAATCTCGTCCTCGGTCACGGTGACGATATCGTCCACATAGGCGCGGATGTGTTCGAAGTTGATCGTTCCGATGCTCTGGGTTCGAAGACCGTCGGCCAGCGTTTGCGAGACTTGCTCTGCCGGAGAGGAGACGACGCGGCCGGCGCGCAGGCTGGCTTGCGCGTCTGCGGCTAGTTCGGGCTCGACGCCAATCACTTTTATTTGAGAATTACTGAGCTTAATCGCAGCCGAGATGCCGCTGATCAATCCCCCTCCGCCGACCGGGACCAGCACCGTCTCGACGTTGGGGAGGTCTTCGAGGATCTCCAGCCCCACCGTTCCCTGGCCTGCAATAATCTTTTCGTCATTATAGGGCGGCACGATCGCGTACCCGTGCTCGGCAGATAGCTGCTCAGCGCGCAGGCGGCGCTCTTCACTGCCAGGGCCGACGGTGATGATTTCTGCTCCGAGAGCGGCGGTGGCTTCGAGCTTGTTCTTCGGAGCATTGCCCGGCATCACGATGATGGCCTTCACCCCAAGTGCTCGCGCCGCGTAAGCGACGCCTTGTCCGTGGTTGCCGCTGGAATAGGAGATGACTCCACCGCGGCGGTCTTTTTCGCTCAGAGACGCGACCTTGTTATACGCGCCGCGCAGTTTGAAGGCGCCGATCGGCTGCAAGTTTTCGAGTTTGAGGAAGAGTTTGCGGGGATCCGCCGGCCCTGACCATTCGAACAGTGGAGTCCGGACCGCGATGCCTTCGAGGAGGGTTCGGGCTTGTTGAATATCGTGAAGAGAAACCATGATCGGTCAATACAACACTTTGAGCCTGCCCTGTCCGAGCGTTTTTTGCAAGCAACCGCTGGTGACATCATGATGAGTGCTACTTGACATCATGATGTCCAATTCGATAACATCACAATATGCGAACTACCTTGTCCCTCGACGACGATGTTGCCCGTCTCCTCGACAAAGAGAGTCGGCGCACGGGTGCCTCATTCAAGGAGGTCGTCAACCGCTTCCTTCGGCTTGGCTTGATGGCTTCGAAACAGCCGCCCCGTAAGCCATTTGTAGTCGCTCCCCGAAAACTGGGGTTGCCGCCCGGGCTCAATTACGACAATGTCGCGCAGTTGCTGGACGAGTTGGAAGGCCCGGCGCACCGGTGATTATTCTCGACGCGAACATCCTTCTCTACGCTTACGACAGCGCGTCGTCTCACCATGCGAAGGCCCGCTCCTGGGTCGAGCGCGTGTTTTCGGAAGCGACACCCATAGGCCTACCGTGGCAAACTATCGGCGCATTTCTGCGGATCATGACCAATGCCAGACTGCCAGGGGAACGGTTCAGCGTTCCGGAGGCCGTGCAAATTGTAGACCGCTGGCTGGAGCAACCGAACGTCCGGCCGTTAGCGCCTGGGGAGGATCACTGGCCGCTGTTTCGACAGATGGTCGTCGAAGGACAAGCTCCCGGGCCACTAGTCACCGACGCGCAACTGGCCGCATTGACGATCGAATATGGCGGCGTGCTCCACACGACCGACCGCGACTTCGCTCGCTTTCCGGGGCTGCGCTGGGAAAACCCGCTTAGCCAATAGGGAATGAGGAGTGTCACCAGCAGCAGCTCAGATTTCCACAATCACTGGCATGATCAGCGGCCGCCGTTGGTTCTGCCGCGAGATGTAACGCTTCAAATCGGTGCGGATTTTCTCTTTTATCACGCCGTAGTCGGCCTTCTCTTCGGCGCTGGAGGAATCTAGGGTCTCGATAACAATCTCCTTGATGCGCTCGATCACGCCGTTGTCGCCGGGATTGAACCCGCGGGTCACAATCTCGGGCGAAGTCTCGACGCGTCCGGTGAGTTTGTTGATGGCGATGACCGGCATCACGAAGCCGTCTTCACTGAGATGGCGGCGGTCTTTGACAATAATGTCTTCGACGACGTCGGTGCGCGACCCGGAATCGATGCAGACTCGGCCCACGTTGACGCGGCCGGCCTTGCGAGCGCCGAGCTCGTCGATTTCGAGCACGTCTCCAGTTTCGATCAGCATCACTTTGCCAACCGCTCCAGTCATGGATCCGGCCAACTCGGCGTGCAACTTGAGCTGCCGGTATTCGCCGTGGATTGGGATGAAGTATTTCGGCCGCACCAGGTTGATGATGAGCTTCAATTCTTCCTGGCTGCCGTGACCGCTGACGTGGATCGGCGGGTAAGAACCATCGTCATAGATGACGAATGCTTCACGGCGAAACAGGTGGTCCACCATGCGGTAGATGGCTTTTTCGTTGCCGGGAATAATACGCGACGACAGGACGACGGTATCGCCTTTTTCGATTTTGGCGTGCTTGTGGTTATCCACCGCCGCCCGCGACAACGCCGACATCGGTTCGCCCTGCGTGCCGCTGATGAGGACGCAGACTTTCTCAGGCGGAAAGTTCTTCATTTCGCCCGGATGGATCAGCAGCCCCTCGGGAATCTGGATATAACCCAGGTCTTCGGCGATCTCGGAGGAATTCTCCATGGAACGGCCGAGAAAGCAGATTTTGCGGCCGTGCTCCCGCGCCATGTCCACGGTCAGCTTGATGCGGTGAATGGAGGACGAGAAGCAGGAGATGAACAGACGCCGCTTGGTGCGGACAAACACCTCTTCGAACTTGCGGTGGACCGCGCGCTCGCTCGGCGTGTAGCCCTTGCGCTCGACGTTGGTGGAATCCTGTAGCAACGCCAGCACTCCCTCTTTGCCGTACTCGGCGAAACCGTGCAGATCGAAAAGGCGATTGTCGGTGGGTGTCGGATCGACCTTGAAGTCGCCGGTGTGCATCACAACGCCGAGCGGTGTTTGGATGGCGAGCGCCACACAGTCCACAAGGCTGTGCGTTACCTGCAGCGGATGAATGGTGAATGGTCCAACCTTGAAGCGTTCTCCGGGACGAATTTCGCGTAGGTCGGCGTCGTCGAGGAGTTGGTGTTCGTCGAGCTTATCTTCGACGTAGGCCAGCGTGAACTCGGTCGCCCACACCGGAACATTCAGTTCGCTGAGAATCCACGGCAGAGCGCCGATGTGGTCTTCGTGGCCGTGCGTCAGGATGATGCCGCGCACATGCTTGCGATTTTCGAGCAGGTAAGAAATATCGGGGACGACGATGTCGACGCCCAGCAATTCGGCTTCGGGGAACATAAGCCCCGCGTCAACCACGATGATGTCATCGCCGAAGCGGATGGCCATGCAGTTCATACCGAACTCGCCCATCCCGCCTAGCGGAATAATATGCAGTTTTCCAGTTGGCATTCGCAGAATTGATGCTAGCACAGGGTGCGCCCTCGCCGGGAGTTAGACACACGAGCAAGTTGCGGCAAGAATGCGTCAACCACAAAGGGCACGAAGGTACACGAAGGTTGAAACGCTCAAGGTTTCCTTCGTGATCCTTGGTGTCCTTCGTGGTTAAGGAACTCGGCTGCTAGACTTATGATCACCGATGGCCGACGAGACGAAAATCGAGACAAAATCCTGGATGCGGCGGCGCGTCGAAGGTGCGATCCGCGGCGGCCTGACCCGCACCTATGACACGATCAAGGTTGATCCCGGACGCTTCCTGATGCAGCTGCGCGTGGCGCACGGGTTGCCGCTGGCCACCTTTCAGGGCGTTTACACGCTGCCGGTGGAACGCCTCGACGATGTGGCGGAATCCGTGATCCGCGGCGGGATGAAGATGGCGGCGGCGGAGGGAGCCGGGTTTGGTCTGGGCGGAATCCTCACCATCGTGCCTGACCTCGGCATTCTTTCTGCCATTACCATGCGCACCATCCAGAAACTGAGCCTGATTTATGGGTTCGAGTTGAACACTGACGACGAAATTGCCGAGCTGTGGATTGCCGCGGCCAGCGCCGCCGGGGTCGACATCGGCCGCGAATTGCTGGAAAAGGAAGTAGTCAATAAGTTTGTGCCGCGCGTGATCCAACGGATTGCCGCCAAGGCCGGCGCCGAGGTTGTGGAGAAATGGGCAGGACGCTTGATTCCAATTGCCAGCTCGGCCATCGGATGCGCGCTGAACTATTACTTCGTCCGGGCATGGGGCGCGCGGGCGCAAGCGCATTTCCGCGCCAAGCATCTTGAAACGCGGCGCAGGTTCGCGGCGGAACAAGGGCAACTTCCGCCTTCGTCTCCCATGCCTTTACTGTCTTGACCGGAGCGGGGCGGAGCCACCGAAGCGCTGAAACTCTCCGTCCTCAATTCGGAAGCAGGCCGTACACGTCAATTTCTGTGCGCGTGCCAATATAGACTTTTCCGTTGGCCACCGTGGGCACGGTAAATTTCACAGCATTTCCCGCAGCGTCGCGGTTGTTCGCTGCCAGCGAACTATTCCACAGCTCGCTGGAAAGATTCGCCGCGTCGTAGGCGTGCAGTATCGCGGGGCCCGTGCCGAAAGCACTTGGGACCCCGTAACGGCTCGAATCGATTGCCCAGAGCACGCCGCCTGAAGCGCCTTGCGCGGAAAGCGATGGGGTTGGCCCTGGAAACTGAAAGCTGGTCACCGATTGCGAGGACGCTACGGTGTTGAAGGTCCCGGTCGTTGTATCGAACGCGAACAAGCTCAAAGCGTCGGATGTTCCACCGAGATAAAGTTTGTTTTGCCAGAAGGCTGGAGTGCCAAAGATGGCCGGCGCAGCAAGAAAACTTTGCAGGATATTTGTGTCCGTCGTAGTGCAGGCGGCGCAGTAGTTGCCCATTGCGTCGCGGTCCAGCAAGTAGAGCTTGCCTTCTTTTCCGCCGGCGACCAACAAATGTGCCGGCCCCGAAGTCTGATCCGGCAAGATCACTACACCGCTGGAGCCGAGATCGACGTCCTGTCCGTCCAAAAATGCCTGATTGAAGGGCGTGAACCAGTCGACCAATGCTAGGCCGGACGACGTTCCGATTTTCATCACTGTGTCGCCAAAGTCGTCGTTCGGAGGAGCCCCTGAATTTCCATCAAAGGTACCGTTTCCGGTCGACAAATAGAGACTGGCGCTACCGTCGACGGCAGGCGCTCCGCCCGCCATCCATATGCCGCCGCGAGAGCCGTTGGGATCGGCATTGAACACCGCAACCTGCGCCAGACTAGCGGCGTCATAACCGAGCAGCCAGCCGTGGTAAGGGTCGTGGTCCTCGTGGGAGGCCCAGACGATATACACGATCCCATTCACCAGAGTCAGGGCGCCACGCTGGCCCTGGTTCCGCAGATCAAAGGTCAGAACGCCCCCCACCGAACCGTCCCCGGTACCCGGCACGGAGGCCGTGATGTTGATCGGCCCGACGAATTTCTCATCGCCTGTGATGAGGTCCAGCGCGTGCAACCGCTGGTGGAAACTGCCGGCCGGGCCTTCAGACTTGCTGACCACGTACAGCGTTCCGGACGCCGAGTCGATGACGGGCGTTCCCGTGACGCCAATCTCGGGCAGAATATCCTGGAATCCGCTTCCCACGTCACCAGTCGGCACGGGCATTTCTCCGGACGTGCCGCCATGCGCCGTATCCAGCAGGTTTACGTGCCACAGCTGCGAGCAGGGGCTTACGTCCGCATCGAACGCGTACACGCTGTCATGTTGCGTGGCCACGAAGATGGCATTTCGGACTTGGCCGCCGATATTCAGGCTGGGCACCCAGAGCGGTTGAGTGTAGGCAGCGCCGTCCACCGGACAGGAAAACAACTTTCCGAAGGTGGCTGTCTTTACGCTGCTGGTGGTAAGCCCGTATTCCTGTGTATTTGTGCCGTCGCGGGCGAGGTTATTGTGGTAGGTCGCAACCCCGGTCAAATCCGTAACGGCAACCATCGCCGAGGCACTCTTCGTAGTATCCACCGTGCTCGTCGCCTGAACCGTGTGCACACCGGCAGCAGCAGGAGGAGTATATAAACCTTCTGTACTGATCGTGCCGACTGCGGCGTTCCCACCGGCCACTCCATCTACGCTCCAAGTCACGCTGTTCGTTGGATCACCGCTCGCCGTCGCTTTGAACTGTACCCTTTGGGTGACTGCCACCACAGCGGCACGCAGGGGACTTACGTTCACCGCGATCGGTTGGGGGCCACCGCCGTTGCCAGAACCACACCCGCCGATCCAAATGGTTGCCAGCAAACAGGCAAAAGCGCACACGATCTGATGAGAGCATTGGTGACTGCGGCTGAGCATGAGTATTGTTCCCTTGTCTTCCAAAATGACGGTCTATTCATTTACACACTTCGGAAGTACAAGGCAAGCAGCTTCTACAAGACGCGAGGTCGTCTAATCCCAACTCTGGCGTTCCTTTTGAAGATAAGTCGTGGGATAAGTGCCGCGGGCTAGCCCTCGAATCGCACCGTTATAGGATTTTGGCTCGGGCAGGAGAAAGACAGTCCCGCTCTTAACAACGACAAGGACTTTGTCGCCGGGTTTCAGGCCCAAAGCCTTGCGAGCCTCACGCGGGATCACGATCTGGTTTTTCGCCGAAAGAGTTGCTACCGCCATTGCTTTAAAATACAGCACAGAGTAAAGCACAAGCGAACCGGCCAACCTTCTACTTCGTGGAGTCCGAGTCCGCATGTACCCTTCGAATGATCTCCGTCTTAAGCTCCTTTCCGTCCGGCCGCTTGAGATACATGTGTTTGCCTTCGAACCTGGCCTCAACCGGATTATTCTCAATGAAGTCCGTTGGTGTGTAGCTCCAACGCCATCGTGGCCAATAAGAGCCGACGTATACCATGTTCCCGATTTGCACGCTGAGCCTGTACTCGACATCAGTTACCGAAGTGACGGAGCCGGTCTGGGAGTTGCTGACCACGCGGTTAGAACGAGAATCCGTAATTGATAGCAATTTCCCAGTCTGGTATGAGGAGCTCGCCAAAGCGGCGGAGCACAACGCAATCCAGAGCAAACGTTTCACGGTGCCTCACTACATACGGGAAAGCTGAGAACGGTCGAGCTAAAATCGGCCTAGCTCGATATCGTCTATAACCTTTTCCATCTGCCGCGCGGCATCGATACCTTGCGGCTTCGTTCTGCGCAATTCGTAGAGTAAATGCTCCTTACAGCGTGATACCAAGTAAGTGGGATGCTGTTGTGAGTCAGACACCTCGATGCTGTATGCGGCGGGCGCGTTACAATCTGCGAACGGAGGAGCGCACTCTTCCGGCTCACCTAATCGACGAATAGTGAACCCAGCACCGTGAACCGACGGCAGCATTTGCGATCCGTCTGGAAGTTCGATTTTGTCCATTGGTGGCCTCTCGCCAGAGTGTAGTCCATCCGGGCATCCGCGGGACACTACCGCAGCCACTCCTCCAACTCAATCCCGCGCTCGGTCTTTTCGTCGCGATACTTCACGATCACCGGCGTATAGAGCGAGAGGTTCCACTCGCTAGATTTGCCCTTGCCCCTCGTCACGGCACGCGAGCCGGGGACGACCACGGCGTTCTCCGGAACTTCCAGTGGTTGCTCATGCATCGCGCGGTAAACCTCACCGCGCACCAGATCATAGAGCGGCGTGGACCGGGTCAGAATCGTTCCCGCTCCTAAGACCGCGCGGGCTCGCACCAGCGTGCCTTCGTACACTCCGCAATTGCCGCCGACCAGCACGTCGTCCTCGATGATGACCGGGGCGGCGTTGACTGGCTCCAGCACGCCTCCGATCTGCGCCGCGGCGCTCAGGTGCACGCGCTTGCAAATCTGCGCGCACGAGCCGACCAGGGCATGCGAATCGATCATCGAGCCTTCATCCACGTAGGCGCCGACGTTGATGAACATGGGAGGCATGCAGATAACCGACGGCGCAACATAGGCTCCTTCGCGGATGGAAGAGCCGCCGGGCACAAGACGAACACGATCGGCGAGAGTGAGACGGCGAGCAGGGAAAGTATCCTTGTCGACAAAAGAGAGTACGTCGCCGTCCGACATTTCCTGTAACTCGCCAAGACGGAAGCCGAGCAGGATTCCTTGCTTCACCCAGGCATTGACGACCCAGTGGCCAGCGACTTTCTCAGCGGCGCGAACCTCGCCACGAGTGAGAGCGGCGCGGAAGTCGAGAAAGGTGCGGCGGGCTTCGTTGGGGTTGGTGACCGTTTCGCGCGCCGATAGGTGTTCAATGGCGGATTTGAGAGTGAGTAGTGAATCTGACATAGGGAGGTCAAGAACCTGTGGTGGAACTCGAATGTCGAAATCCAACGCCTGAAAGGCGCGTTAATTTTAATGCAGGTTGCGGCATGCCTGAAGGCATGCCCTGATACGAATCTGACTTACGAGACGGACTGCTAGAGAAACAAAGAGCTAAATGCTAACGGCTAAATGCTGAATGCTGCCCTTACCCCACGCACTTGCATTCGCTGCGGATCAGAACGCCGGGCATCTGATGAGTTGCCTCGCGCGCCTCGGCGAGATTGCTGTATGGTCCGTGCCAGCGCGAATGATTGGGATCGTGCCCGCTGGGACGTCCCTTGCCGGAACTGCACTGTCCACAAGATGCGCGGTGCAGAATCGCTTTGTGCGGACCCGCTGCCCAATTCTCGTAAACATAGAATTCGGTAGCAGCGGCGGGTGGAGCCGCGGGCCGGGTAATCAATCCGGCGTCGGCCGCGATCTTCTGCAGCTTCGAGCGCGTGTCGCGGCGCATGGGAAGCAACGGCAGGCGATAGACCTCTTCGAGTTTGCCCATCATCGCAAGGACGGCCTTCACGGGCAGCGGATTCGACTCAATGAAGTTCGCCTGCATCAGCGGAAGATATTTGCGATGGATAGTGCGCGCCGTGTTCCAGTCGCTGTTCAAAGCAGCGCGCGTCATCTCCGCCATTTCGCGCGGAATTTCGTTGGACGCAACCGAGATGATTCCAACTCCGCCGAGAGCGATCACCGGCAAAGTGAGGGCGTCGTCGCCGGAAAAAACCAGGAAACGCTCCGGCACCGAGTTCAGCACCTCCGCGATCTGCGACATGTTCCCGCTGGCTTCCTTCACACCCGCGATATTGGCGACTTCGCTCAACCTCGCCAGCGTCGCGGGTTCGATGTTGGCGGAGGTGCGGCCCGGCACGTTATAGAGGATGACAGGTTTGTCGACCGCTTCGGCGATCGCACGGAAATGGCGGTATTGGCCTTCCTGCGTCGGCTTGTTGTAGTACGGCGAAGCCGTGAGGATGGCGCTAACGCCGGGCCGCGCGGCCACTTCTTTTGCTTTGGTGACAGCCTCCTGCGTCGAGTTCGAGGTAGCGCCGGCAACGATGGCCACGCGTCCGGCAACGACTTCGATAGTGACATCAATCACGCGCAGCCACTCATTGTGGGTGAGCGTGGGAGTTTCTCCCGTGGTGCCGCATGGGATCAGGAAGTCAATGCCGGATTCGACCTGCCAGGCGACCAGATTGCGCAACCCATTTTCGTCGACCGCGCCGTCCTGAGCGAACGGTGTGACCAGAGCGGTGCCGCATCCTCGCAGTTGCATAAATTAAGGATAACTCTTCTCGCCAGCGCTTGCATGAGCCAGGGCTTTTGCTCGTGTGGGTACGGGTCGTGTGGGGACGGGCGCCCCGCCCGTCCAAGCCGAGCGAAGCTCGGCAGCTGCTTGCGTTCTCGGCAACTCTGAATTCAGTCTTTGCCGAATTCTCCGCTAGTGGATGTATTCGATCTCCGGATACTCCGCTCGACTCCTGAGTTCCGAAGCCGCTGCCTCTTTCAGATATACGTCGAAGAAAGTGCTGATGTAGTGTGCCGTCAAAGCAACTTGGCGCCGGCCATCGAGGCGCATAACGCCTACCGTGCGCAAGACGCGCATCACAACTGGACTCTTCAGCATCGCTCCGTCGTCCGAGAACCTGTAATGACCCGCACCTCGGATCATGATCATCAACCTGCGATCATTAGGTAGCCGATCGTAAATGGAGTGGATGTTCGCTCCGGCCTGGCGGATCGCTTCGGGCTCGTCCGCATCGGACTCGCCTTTGTGGTCGCTCAGAAGAAACATGAACGGCTGGGCGACGCCATCGGCGACGACGCTGCCGAGGGGAGCCCCGTCTACGTCGATGCCAGCCTTGCACCGAGAATCGTCATGGCAGAACTGCAACGCTGTGGCACCACCGAGTGAGTGGCCGAACACTCCAACCCGCTCCATATCGAGCCGTCCCGCGAACCTGCCCGAAGGGTCTGATGTGTTCAGTTGTTCGAGCTGATCGAGCGCAAAGCCCAAGTCGGCGCTCCATGCCTGGGCCAGCTTATTGGCAAGTTGCTCCTGCGCTGGTCCACTGACGAGATCGGCGTTGTTCTGGGGCACCCTCGCAATCACCCTTCCGTCGGGGAACACCACCACGAAACTTCGATAAGGTGCGTCGAAACCCACTACTACATAGCCGTGACTCGCAAGGTCCTCGGCAAGGGTGGTGTAGTCCGTCGTCAGGGCTGCAAGCCCGGCTCTCATCAGTACCACCGGATACGAATGCTGCTGAGGCGATACCTCGGCGTCCCGAATACTATGTGCGTGGACTCGCGACAAATCTCGCGTCAGGAACTGCGTGAGCAACGCGCCACTCTGGCGTTCAAGGGCTGTCCGCCATGGAGCGGATAAGTAGTCATCGAACGTTTGGGATGGCTGTCGAGGCGCTGCGGGATACCAGATCCAGGCAAGAAGCTCCCGCTTGGTACTCGGTTGCGGCGCCATTGTGTCCGCCTGCGCGGGGTCGCTCCAAACGTACGTCGTGCGGCCGACCGCGAAGGGCCCGGTAGGCGTGGGTAGCGACGTCTCCCTGTTATGGTCCAGCCACATCAATCCCAGCAAGACGGCGATTGCAACAACAGCGAACAGGGCCACCACGACTAGAGCCTTGATCACGCGCATTTATTTAAGAGTCCCTGCTTTGAGACGCAATGTCGAACCGCAACTAAGAGGAAACGAAGTGGTTCCTTCGCAATCGCCAAATGAGATACGGCAGCACCGTGAACGACAGAATCACCAATGCGTGAAATAGTCCGTCTGGGATGCCATGAACCGAAGGCCCCAGGGCGAAGCCCATGCGGACGTGCCCGAATCCGCTGAGGACCTCGGTGCGACTCGCGCGAACCTGGGCCGTGCCGCCAATCAATGCGATCAGGATCCAACCGACAGCGGGCCAAACCGCTTTCAATTTTTGGCGGACGGCGACAAGCCCGATTGCCCAACCGATGACAATCGGCGCGCTGAAATAGATCAACCGGCCGACTTGAAAATAGAAGTTCGCAAGCCCATCTATTGGGACGAAAGGCGTATTCGTTCCCGGCAGAAACATTTTCCAACCAGACCACAAAATGAAACAGGCAACGAAGTAAGCCCCAGCGAGAAGGAAGAGCGGGGCCAGCCCGAACATCGCCCACGGCGCTCGGACGCACCAGGATTGGAATTGGCTCTGCTCTATTTTGAGGCCCGGAGTTGGAAAGACGTGCTCATGAAATGCCGACCAAGCCACGTTTGCCGACGTGCGCAGGCCGCCACGGCCGGTCCGGAGAAGCGCCTCCAACTCCGCGCCGTAGCGCTCTCTCCAGGGACGTGGATACAGGCACACAAGCAGGTGAGCGAGTCGGTCATTCATATGCATAAGGCTTCCAACCTTTGCAGCCCGGCTTTGGTGAACTGTCGCAGCGTGGTCAGTTTTGCGCGGAGAACGCGCGCGCCGTCAGCGGTAATGCGATAGGGCCGACGGCGCTCCTCGGGTGGAAGCGGCTCGATCCAACCCTGCTGTTCCAGGCGGGCAATCGCCCCATACAGCGTTCCCGGGCCCAGACGGGTCCCGCATATGCTCACAATGTCCTCAATCATGGCGTGTCCGTGCTTCGGTCCGCTGGCCAGGCTGGCAAGCACAAGCAATGGCGGGTCAGAATAGTGCCCCGTTCCCGGGTCATTTTCGGCGGCTACTACGCGTCGCGTACTACGCATGACGTAGTTATCGCACAGATTGACTTTATGCTGCAAGGAAATTCGATGACCTATTCTTAAAGTTCTCGCCAGACGTTGCGGAACTCGAAGAACCCTTTTTTCGCCGCCAGCCACTCGGCGGCGCGCACGGCTCCTTCAGCGTATCCGCGGCGGGATTTGGCGTCGTGGCACAAATAGATTCGATCGTCGGGAGAATTGAAGACCAACTCGTGCATCCCGACCGCGTCACCCTCACGAAAGGAGACGATCTCAAGTTCTTTTTCACTGCCTCCGGACTGGCGCACAATCTGCTGAATCGTGACTGCCGTTCCCGAAGGAGCGTCTTTCTTTTCCACATGATGACGCTCGAAAATCTGACCCGAGTAATCGTATTTCAACGCAGCCCCTGCCGTCGCGACGATCTCGAAGAACAGATTCACGCCGATGGAAAAGTTCGACCCGTAGAGAAAGCCCGTCTCCGCGGAGATCACCATTTCGCGCAGACGCGGCACTTGCTCATACCAGCCGGTGGTTCCGACAACGAGATGTTTCTTTGCCCGGATGCAGGCTTCAGCATTGGCGACGACTGCTGCGGGCGTAGTGAAATCGATAACAACGTCGGTAGCAGCAAGCGCATCCGGCGTAAGAGCGCTGCCGCCGGCGTTTTCAGCAGCAAAGAGGACTCGCACATGATGCCGGCGCGAGTGCGCAACTTCGGCAACCAGCGATCCTGTTTTGCCACGGCCTAGAACTAGGAGATTCATGGCGAACGTTTAGAGCCTACCACTGGCGTCACAGAGGAACACAGGGGAAACCTACACAGGGGAAAACCTTTATTGCGTTCGGTTTTCCCTGTGTCTCTCTGTGCGCCTCTGTGTCCTCTGTGGTTAAGTTGTTTCGCAGCCGAGGACTTTACGCAAACACTTCCGGATCAGCCTCCGCAAAAAATGCGCGGTGCAGACGCCGGACCACCTCGGCTGCGTCGTCTTCTTCAATCACGAATGTCAGATTAATCTCGGACGCGCCCTGCGAGATCATGCGGATCTTCACATCTTCAAGGATGCCAAAGACTTTGGCTGCGATTCCGGGTGTGTCCCGCAAATTTTCGCCCACAAGACAAACGATCGCCTTTCGTCCCTCATACTTCACGTCCGCGAGTTTCGCCAGATCGGCGGCCAGGGCCGGGATGGCTTCGTTGGTCTCGGCCGTCACCGAGACGCTGACTTCGGAGGTGGAAACCACATCCACCGCTACGTCGTGCTGATCGAAGGCCTCAAAGATGGACTTCAAATATCCGTGGACCAGCAGACGGCGAGGCGCGGCGATCTCCACCAGCGTAATCTTTTTCTTGAGCGCGATGGCCTTGAAAATATTTGCACAGCGCGGAGCGCGCGCCGTGATTTTCGTCCCTTCGCAGGTCGGGTTCATCGAGTTCAGAACATAGACAGGAATATTTTGCTGCACCGCGGGCAGTACCGTCGCTGGATGCAGAACCTTGGCGCCGAAGTAGGCAAGCTCGGCGGCTTCGTCGAAGCTGATGACTTTGATGCGACGGGCCTCGGGAGTAATGCGCGGGTCGGTGGTCATCATGCCGTCGACGTCGGTCCAGATTTCGATGCGTTCGGCATTGAGGCCCGCGCCAAAAATAGCCGCGGAAAAATCCGACCCTCCGCGTCCGATGGTGGTAGTGATGCCGGCGCGATTCGAACCAATGAAGCCGCCCATCACCGGAACCTTGCCGCCTTCGATCAGAGGCTGAACTTTCTTGCGCAGGCGCTCGTTGGTCTCTTCGAACTGAGGAACCGCGCGAGTGTAGGCACTGTCGGTCAGCAGACATTGGCGCGAATCCACGTGCGCACCCGGCAAGCCTCGCGCTGCAAAAGCGGCCGCCACGATCTTGCTCGAAAGCACTTCGCCGAAAGAGGCAACGTAATCGTAGGTGCGGGGAGTGATTTCGCCGACCGCTCCAATGCCGCGCAGCAATTCGTCCAGATCTTCGAAGTCGGCGCCCAGGTCGCCGTGAAATTCCGTGAAGAGGGCGGTCCCGAGCAATTCTCCGGCAGTGTCATAGTGGCGTTCGCGCAAGGCGCGCGCCATCTTGAGAGCGGTCTTGCGATCGCCGCCGCCGGCAGCCTTTCCCATGGCGAGCAAGGAATCGGTGACCTTGGCCATGGCACTGACCACCACCACGGGACGGTCCGCCAACCGGCCCTGGACGATGTGAGCTACGCGCTCAATTGCCTTCGCATCTTGTACGGAAGTCCCGCCGAACTTCATGACGATCATGGGCGGGGGTGCTCCTCGGTTTCCCGTAGAGACGCGGCTTGCCGCGTCTCCCGCGGCCGAGACGGGGCGAGCCCCGTCTCTACACTACCCGTCTCTACACTAATGGTAGGTTTCCCTATCACCCGAGATACCCCTTCGCCTTCAGAAGTTCGGCATTCAGCAGGGCAGCGCCGGCGGCTCCACGAATCGTGTTGTGTGACAAGACGGTGAACTTCCAATCGAGGACATTGCACTTGCGCAGGCGGCCAACCGCCGTGGTCATGCCTCCTCCGAGGTCAACGTCGAGGCGCGGTTGCGGACGGTCCGCCGCAGTCAGGTAGACGACAGGTTGCTCAGGCGCGCTCGGCAGGCGCAACTGCTGCGGCTCGGCGCGGAAATCGTTCCAGGCGGCGATGATCTCCTCCGGCCGCGCTTTCTGTTTCAGCCGAATCGCAACCGACTCGGTGTGGCCGTCTTCCACGGCGACGCGATTGCATTGCGCGCTCATCGCAAAAGGAGCAGGGTCGACGCGCGAACCATTCAGCGTCCCCAGCAATTTCTGCGTCTCCTCTTCCATCTTCTCTTCTTCGTTGGCGATGTAGGGGACGACGTTGCCGAGAATGTCGAGCGAAGGTACGCCGGGATATCCAGCGCCGCTGACCGCCTGCATAGTCACCGCCATCACCGTCTCCAGCGTGAAGCGGCGATGCAGCGGAGCCAGGGCCAGCACCAGTCCAATGGCCGAGCAGTTGGGATTGGTGACCGCGAACCCGCCGGATTTACGTCGCCAGGGTTGGGTTTCGATCAGCTGGATATGATCGCCGTTGACCTCCGGAATCACCAGCGGAACGTCAGCCTGCATGCGCAGCGCGCTCGAATTGGAGACGACCGCACAACCAGCGGCGGCGAACTGCGGCTCCAATTCGCGGGCGATCGAGGAATCGAGCGCGGCGAAGATAATTTTCGGCGCGCCTTCGGGCTTGGCGGCCGCAACCGTCATCTTAGCGACGTTCGCGGGGATGGCCGTTTTCAAACGCCAGCGCGCGGCTTCGGCATAGGGCCGGCCTTCCGAACGATCGGAAGCGGCAAGCCAGGCGACTTCGAACCACGGATGACGCTCCAGCATTTGAATAAAGCGCTGGCCGACGATGCCGGTAGCACCGAGAATTCCTACAGGGAGTTTGTTCGACATGGTAAGTTGTGATTTTATACCAGCAAAAATTTTGGCAGGGAATGCCGTCGCGGGCACGGCGGGAAATCGGACATGGAAAGCGAAGGATACTCGCGCCAGATCGTAATTGAACGGGACTGAAAGCGCGCTAGGTTCGAGGTTGGCCGAGTTCCTGCGGGAACGAGTACTCGTTGAGAGGTCCGAACTTGCGTTTTTCGGCGTAGATCCTCCAGCGACGCCAGACGATGCGCAAACTGGCCATCACCGGGATGGAAAGATAGACGCCCAGGATCCCGGCGATTTCGCCGCCCGCGAGAATGCCGAACAAAGCCGCCAGCGGATGCAATTCCACACTGACTCCCATGACACGGGGAGAGATGACGTAGTCCAGTACCATTCGCCAGACCAACAAAAACAACAGCAGGAAAGCCCAGTGCTGATATCCCGATAGAACCGCGACGAGCATCATGGCAGAGCCCGCCAGTAGCGGCCCCGCAAGAGGGATGAACTCCAGCGCGCCTCCGGCAGTGCCGAGCATCAGCGCGTACGGAACTCGCATCGCACCCAAAAATACGGCGTATGCCACCATGGACAGTGCCGCCAGGGTCAATTGGGCGCGAATGAATTGGGCGAGCATCTGGTTCAGATCCTGGAACACATCCTGCAAAAACTCGCGCTGCGTGCGCGACTGCACCAGCGAGAGCAGCACTTCATGGAAACTGCCCCCGTCGCGCAGAAAAAAAACAGCGAGGATGGGCACCAGAAAAAGCAACCACACCTGCTGCGCCGCTTCGGCCGCGCGTATGCCGATGTGCTGCGCCAGGCTGGATAAGTCTTCCCGACGACTCAGCAAAAAACCCTGAATACGTTTTTGAGTGTCAACGCTCCAGTTGTGTTGGCTTCCGAATCGTGCGGCTAACTGGCCGATTTGGCCCGAGAGCTGACCGGTGCCGGCCTTATCCATAAGCCCGGGCAGCGACTCTCCCAGACGGGCGCTTTGCCGGGCAATCCTCGGGCCCACCAGAAAACCGAAGAATACCAAAGCAACCAGAAGCAGAAAGTAAATGATGGTGATCGCCCAGACGCGGCTGCGGACCAGTTTCTCCAGTCGCTCCACCGCGGGATTAATGAGGTAGGCAAAAAAAATGGCGAAGAGGAAGAGAATCAGCGTTCGCCGCGCCGCGTAGAGAAAGCCGAGGCCCACGGCGAAGAGGAAAGCCGTGAACAGAACGCGCGACGTGCGTGAATCAATAAGAGTCAAGAGCTACCCCAACCGAGTAAAGCAGGTCTCAGGTCTCAGGAAAAGCTAAAAGGTTTTCCTGACACCGGCCACCTGAGACCTGACTAATCGCGGTCTACTACAGTATTCTCTCCCACAATGGAAATCCGCATAACCTTGAATTGATCGTCGAGCCAGAGTTGCCACGTCCCCGCATCGTTCTTCAGTTCCAGTTTGATCAGTTCCTGCTGCCCGTTCTTCAGGGTCAGCTTTTCGCGGCCGAGGAACTCCGCGCTGAGCGGCGCCGAAGAGTGTTGGCGAGGGTTCAGGGTTCCGAACTGGACGCGCTGCTTCAGCGGACACTGTGGCACTTGCCCTTTTTCCTGTTTGCAGGCTTGGCCAAAAAACTTCCAGGCCAGCACTTCGCGATGGACGAAGAAGTAGTCGTCCAGGATGCTGGTCGATGCCGGCAGCAGGTAAGGCTGTTCATGCTCTTTCTCCTGCGGGCCAGTGCTCCACTTCTGAGTCAGAAAATCAGAATTAGGGAGCACCACCGATTCCGCTTTCTCCGGGCTCAGCTCCTTCCACTCGTAACGCCGGACATCCCCGGTCGCAGTAAGTTGCATCTCCGAAGTCTGCACGTCTTGGGTGGGAGCATTCTCCGTCTTGAACTCGGAATTAATGACGCTGCCGTAGTTGGTCTGATAGATCGAAAACGTCTCGGTTCCTACACGATGGCCATTCTGGAACACGCCGAAGGCGCCGGAGTCGACGTTCTTCCCCTCGTGTTCTTTCTCCTTCTCTTTCTCTTTTGGCATGGGAGCAGCTGACGCCGCAACGCACCAACTGAGCGCCATCATGAACACCGTCATGAACGCAATTATGAAAGTGAGCAGCCTATAGGACAACTTCAACTTCACTGTGATTCTCCTGTTCCGAAACCTGTGACATCCATTCGGGATAAACCCGACCCCGCGTCTTCGGACTTTCCTCTAAGTTGCAATGCACCTTCGATCTCGACGCAAATAGCAGCCAACTGCTTGCCCGTGGTTTCTATGACCACACTCGCCTGCCGATAGAAGGGAAGGCGTTCCGCGTACAGTTTGCCAAACTGCTCTGGATCTTCTCGTAGCGGCCGTTCCACGCCGTCCGTCAGACTCCGCCGCCAGAGTTCGGGTACGGTCGCTTCCAGGAAAACTGATGGCCACTGCCGAAGCAATTCGCGGTTTCTTTCCTGCACGAAAGCCCCGCCGCCGAGTGCGATCACGCGGTTGCGGGTTAGCGGCTCGGTCAGCAGATCGCGAAGTGCGCTGGTTTCGGCGAGCCGAAAACCGGGCTCGCCTCTGTCCCGAAAAATCTCGGGTACGGCTTGCCGCTCACGGGACTCGATTCGAGCATCCAGATCCACGAAATCCCAGTCCAGTCGCCGGGCAAGTTCCTGCCCCACGCTGCTCTTGCCGGAAGCCATGAATCCCACAAGAAACACCGCGTGTACTCCCATGGCACTCCATGGCACGTATAGGGCGATTTTGTCACCCCGTGCCCATCAGCTCCCATTGATTTTCTTTGTTCAGCGTTACTTGGGTTCAACGTTGCTTGAGGCGGATTTTACCACTGAAAGAGCGCAGGACGACTTCCGATGCCGCCTTGCCGACCGTGCCAAAGAAGGAACGTCCCGCTTCCACCGAAAACCGGGAATGCTTGGGTTGGAGAGGAAAATCATGTTGCACCCGGCCCATCACGGAGTGTGCGCTGAAATCGGCCGAGACATCCGCCGGAACAACGGCCTCGATATCACCCGTGTGGGTGGTGAACTTGTAGTCGCCGCCGGAACCGAAATCGCCATCGTAGAAAATCTTTCCGCTCCCGGAATTCGCCTGCACCAGCAGTCCCGTGACCGACTTCAAATGGACGTCGCCGCTGATGGACGCGATCTCAACGTGGCCGTTGCGAACGTCGGTCAGCGTGATCGGCCCGCCCATCGTCCGGACGTGCACATGACCATTACTCACGTTGCGAATGTTCACCACAGCATCCGCGCCCTCCAGGGTTAAGTCGCCCTGCAAGCGCTCCACCGACAGCGGACCGGTTGAAGAATGGAGATTAACAGTAGCGTCGGGAGGAATCAGCAGTTCGTAGTCAACCTGGCCCATTTGCTGGTCAGCGCCTTGAAGGAGGTGAGAAGCGATTTGAATGCGGTTGCCATTTTGCTGCTTGTCGACTTCCACGTTGCCCGACTTGAGCGTGGCCGTCACCACGACCTGGGTGGCGCTCCCAGGCTTTACCGAAATCGCCCCGTACTGCGTATCCACGGAAACATTCGCGTTGGGGCCGACCGTGAAACGGTATTCCTTCTTGGACTCGGCAAAGGCCGCCGGCGACAGACACGTTGCCAGAACCAAAGTCACGACCGTGGTTTTCTGAAATTTCGCTCGCTGAATGCCCGCTTGCTGAAGACTGGCCTTCTGAAGACTCGCCATAAAACGCCGCCCCGTGCGGCCGGGAACGCCGGTCCGCCCTTCCCCTATTGAATGCGATCCAACGCTATCTGGTAAAGAAGTGCTTTCTGTTGATAAGCATCCATCAGATGCTGCCGGGCCTCTGGGTCCCCCGGATTCCGATCTAAGTAGGCCTGCGATTCCCGGATGTCGGCGTTCACCGCTTGCAGTTGACTCTCATACGTGGCCCTCGTCGAGGGGGCAAGGGTGGAAACTGCGCTCAGAAACTGTTGATCTTCCGCGCTCGGCTCGGGTTCTATCGCGGGTGCCATCGCAGATCCTGCCGCAGGTCCTGCCGAAGATCCTACAATGTCTGTCGGCTTGGACTTCTCAGCCACTTCTTGAGGAGCCGGGATCGGCACAGAATGCGATGCCACCGCGGGAGTCTCCGGAGCCGGGGGCGTGACAGCCGGGGAAGTCACTGGAGCTGCCGGAGCTTGCTGCTTCGCCACCTGCGGGGCCGGCCTATGATTGACCACGTAAGAACCCGCCGCTACCAGCGCCGCCGCAACCGGCGCCAGCCACCACGCGCTCCATCGCCGTCGCGGAGAAGTTGGGACGAGGATGGGCCGGGCGGACTCAGGCTCGCGGATCAGCCCTTCGGCGCGCAAGTCGGCGGCAATTCGCGCCCAGACCCTCGGCGCCGGTTCTTCGGATGTCGCCAGTTGCCGGGCCTCGCTCGAGATCAGCTTCAGGTCCGAGACCAGATCCGAGCAATCTGGACAGGACTTCAGATGAGCCTCAAAATCAGTCTGAATCGCAACGTCCGGAGCGTCGTCGAGGAACTCCGGCAGAGCTCGCTGTACCTCTAAGCACGTCATAGCAACTCTCCCCAATACCGCAATTACGTTTACCCAGTCTTGGCCTTTTCGGCTCTCATGAACTTCAGATAATCCCGCAGCTTCAACCGTGCCTTGTGGAGTTGCGACTTGCTGTTGCCGATCGAACATCCCACAATTTGCGCAATTTCGTTATGCTCGAATCCTTCCACATCGTGCAACACAAAAACTGTTCTATAGCCCGGCGGCAGCCGGTCAATCGCCCGCTGCAATTGCAGCCGATCAATGGAGCCCGTCAGCTTCAAGTCCTTGGTACCAAATTCTTTCCTGGGAGCTTCGTCGTCCGCTTCCAGAGTCTCTTCGAGCGACACCACCGGCAGGCCTTTCTTGCGCAGTTGCATCAGGACAACATTGACCGTCATGCGATGCAGCCAGGTGGAGAACGCCGACTCCCCGCGAAAGGTGCCGATCTTGCGAAATAGCTGAAGAAACGCTTCCTGGGCCAGATCTTCGGCCTGCGCGGGATTGGAGACCATGCGCAAACATAGCGAGTACACGCGGCGTTTGTGCAGGTGATACAAGACTTCGAAGGCTGCTTCTTGGCCTTGCTTCGCCTGCTCAATGGCTTCTGATTCGGTGATTCGTTGCTTCGGGTCGGTCAAGTCGCCTTTTCCGGCCGCTAGTGCTTCAGATGCGGCTTCGAACTCTTTTCGTTGTACAAATTTGCCGAGGAAGTTGCGGAAACGCTCTCGACCATTCCTAAGGTGCCAGAATACCAAAAACAGTAGCTTACCGGATAATCCATCCCGCCAAAGTACCGCGCCAGCTGGACACAAAAATCACTTTCGTAACGCCCCACCCTCCGGTAGAGACGGGGCTTGCCCCGTCTTGCCTGCACCATCCTAGTCGCCGCCGGAGGCGCAACCCGCGTCTTTACAAGAAGGCCTGCTACGCCTTCGCGGTAATCGTCTCCAGCCCATGGCCATGTGGACCGATCTCGCGAATCCGCAGCAAAATGGCGAAGGTCAGTCCCACAAATCCAAGAATCGAGAAGATCCACATGCCGAGCCCATATCCTCCCGGGTTATCCAGACCGGCGTGGGCGTAGTCGTTGGCCTTGCCAATCAACAAGTTGAGTATGAAAAAGCCGATCTGTTGAATCAGCGTCATCAAAGCATATGCGGTGCCCAGCCGGGACTGGTCCACGATATAAGCGACTGACGGCCACATGACTGCCGGAATCAGCGAGAACGCTATCCCCATCATGCAGACAGGCACATAGAGCGAAATATTCGTGTATCCCATCATCAAATAAACCGGCATCAGCAGGATCGAACCGAACATCATCAAAAACGCCCGCTTGCCGATTTTGTCGGCGAGCAGTCCGAAAAGTGGGGTCGCGACCATGGCCGAAAGGGGAAGCAGGCTGTTGAAGAATCCCGCCCGTTCGTGCGCCAATACCCGCATTGCTTCCGATGCGCTTATGCCGCCATGGGTAGCCAGAATCTTGTTGGTAAAGAGATCGATGGCAAACGTCCGGAAGGGAAAGATGGCCGAATAGAACGTGAAGCAGAGTCCGACGACAAGCCAGTAGGATGAGTTGAAACGGAGAATCTGCCCGTACTCCAGCTTGTCGATCGAACCGGCCTGTCCAAGTTCGTAACGTCCTTCCGCCCGGCTTTCAAGAACCCAGTAAATTCCCGAGCAGACCACGGCGAGCACCCCGGCGCCGATGGCAATCAGTAACGGTCCTTGCCAGCTTGGTTCGCCACCCGGACCATTGGGATAAAACACTCTGTTTGCCCAGGTCGGCGAATTGTCAGCCGCGACCGAAGCCAAACGGGCGATGGTGAGGTTGATCCCGACGGCGAAACTCAGCTCCTTGCCCTTAAACCACTTGGCGAGCACGGTGATGACCGCGACGATCATAGATTCGGCGCCCAGGCCAAGGACAGTGCGGCCGGCGATCATCACCGCCGGCTGTCCACGCGCAGCGGTGAGCGCAGCTCCCAGCAGGCAAAGCACAGCAAAGAACGTGATCGCCTTCTTGGTGCCGATTCGATCGATGATGATGCCGCCAATCAACAATGTAGCAACCGCAGCCACGCTGTAGGACGAGTTCAGCCACGCGAACGCCGTCGCGGAAAACCCGAGCGTGTCGATGAAAATGCGTTCCAGCGGGTTGATGCTGTCGTAGATGTAGTAGTTAGCGCCCATCGCCAGGCTGACGAACAGCAGCACGGCCCAGCGGTAAAGACGAGACGGTTCCGGTCGAGCAAGCTCAGGCATGAAGATACTCATCCTCGGCGCGCGGCGGCGCCCGCCGTTCATTTGTCATTTGTGAAGAAGAGCAACCGCAAGAAGATAACAGATTGGGGAAGGGAATGGCTCGCCAACGGATGGGGGACGGCGTAAACGTGGGTTTACTTACTCCAGCTTTGTGTCGGCCGGGACGCGGGGTAGAATCTCATCGCCCGTCCAGCCGGGCGGGACGCCCGGCGCTCCACCAGCAAGCCTGGGAGCACCACTCACGCGTGCGCAGCACTGGTGCCGGTCACCGGCTCCCAACCACGCCGCGCACCGATTCGATCAGCTTGGCCGAATCATAGCCGATGCCGTCTTTGAATACAGTCTCGACGTTCTCAATGTCTTCGATCTGCTTCGACGGGTCGCCCTTGATCACGACCAAGTCCGCCCGCTTGCCGGGAGCGATGGTGCCGATGCGATCCAGTTCGCCCAAAAACTGTGCGCCGTTTGCGGTCGCGATATGAATGGCCTCCAGCGGTGTAAAGCCGGCTTCAACCAGCAACTCCACCTCACGCTGATCTCCGAAGCCCGCGATCACGCCTCCCATGCCAGTCGGATCCAACCCGGCCAGGAGTAACCCTCCGGCTTGCGCGAAAGCATGCTCGAATTCCATTTCCTTTTTGAAGGCGGCTGGCCACGGGGAAACATCGCTCCCGTATTGCTTGCGCAGCCGGCTGGAGTCAGTGGAGCGAACTCGCTCCCAGAGCAGGGCGCTGCGCGCGTCGGGAGAAAGCGCTTCGAGGACGCGCTTCTCGATCGTCGGTCGTCCGGGGAAACTCCCCATCTCAAAAACGGGAAGCGTCGAGGTGACCGCAACGTGATGCTGGATCAGGTCAAGGATCGTATCGTGTAGGGGGCCTGCCTTCACGTCGAGCTTGGAAATCAGATCAGGATTCTCTGGCGAGGCTGGGCATTCTCCCGGCTTTTTCGCGGGTAGAAATTCCGTATCGACCAGCAGACCGTGCTCCAGATCGTCGATGCCGAGCGCAGCCGCTTCGCGAAAGCCGATTGAACACAGGTGCCCTGTAACCTTTGCGCCACGCTTATGGGCCGCGGTGATGGCGGCCGAAAGTTCCGCCGGCGTGATGAACATGTACGCCTTGAAATTGTCCACGCCCTGATCAAGCCAGAAGTTGACGGTCTTAGTTGCGTCATCTGGGCCGGTGAGCTGGTGCAACTGCAAAGCCCAACTGCCTGCGCCTTCAAGATAGGGTCCGGTAACGTGGATCTTCGGGCCCGGCGTTTCGCCTTTGTCAATTTGTTTCTTGAGCTCAAGATCGGTGTAAGGCTCGAGCGAACCGGTGGTGCGGATGGTTGTGACGCCACCAGCAAGATACAGACGTGGAAAGCTGAACGCCATCTCGCCGAAGATGCCGTTGCCCACCGGATAAAACATATGGTCGTGCATGCCGACGAGACCGGGGATGACGCTGTAGCCGTGCAGAACGAGGACTTGGGCATCTTTGGGGATATTCTGCGACGCGGCGTCAGAAACCGACTCGATCTTTCCCTTGGAGATGACCAACGTCTGATCTTCCCGCGCGGCCGCACCCGTGCCGTCAATCACGCGCACGTGAGTCAGGGCCACCACGGGCGCACTCACCTTCACGAAGCCGCGCACCTGGGGCGACAGAACCTGGGCCGTGAGAGTAGCAGAGCAAGCAAGCATCAAGAGGATGCCAACGACCAGTTTGCGCATGGTTCTTCCTTCCATAACCGCAGGTCAGGATTCTATCGAAGAAAACACAAGTCCGTGGAGGGAACATGGGGGGACATAAGATTAGCGCGGGGCAGGAACAAAAAAGGCTCTCAGCCGCCGACGCAAGGTCGCGACCGAGAGCCTAAAACTGAGACTGATAACTGAGAGCCGCCCTTTACATCTTTTCCGTCTTGCCGTCGTATTTCACCGCGCCGTTCTTGTCATTCTGGCGTGTGACGTCGTCGTTGGTATAGACGTGGCCGGCTTTTCTGACGCCCTTCGATTCATCAGCTCCGGCCGCCGCGCTGGCGGTGTGCTCCGGTCCCGAGATATACGCCCAGCCGCCGCGCGCTTCTTCGCGTCGGCCATGTTCTTCGTTAGAACGTTCTTCATGCCGACGCTCTTCATAGCGACGTTCTTCGCGCATCGCGTCGTGCATACGATGATCTTCGCGTCCAATCGACTCGGGATACAGACGCACCTCCGGCGTGATCAACGGAGCGCCGCCCTGGTACCAGACGGGCACGGTGTAAACCGAGCTCGTCGATCCCTGAATCTGCGAAAGCGTCGAGTTGGTGGCGCCAGCAATTAATCCCGTGGTGGCATTGCTCGCCCCCACCGGATTCGGCGAAAACTGTTCCAAAAATACCTCAGGAGTGGTTACAAGCGGGACGAAGGGGCCGCATCCATAAAAGCAAGAGCTGTAACCTGGGTGAGGAAAGGGCTGTTGCGCAAAAGCCGCTGCTGTCAACAAAACTACCGCCATCAGAACCAAATAGGGTCGCATACTGCCTCCACTGGGGACTAACACTTCTCTCCCTCAAGTGCAGTTTGCTGGCCAGTTCCCACTGGACCAAAGCTGCCCAGGATGTTCGGAGATTCGCGGCGCTCTCGGCTAAAAAACTGAGGTTCAAGCGAGGCTCGTCGTTGACGCTGGTGAAAATTGCTGCGCACAACCTGCAATCGATTAGCGCAGCTTCCAGTGGAGCGCCGGGCGTCCCCGCCCGGCCACCTCGAATCTGGACAAGCAAGGGTTCCGCCTTATAACTCATCATGCGGTCGCATCAGCTGCCTATGTATCGCGCATACAGACTGCGCGCCACAGCCGTGTCGGTTGTCCCCTTGATGATCGCTCGGCCGTCGGGAAACAGCGTAATTTCGTACGGCTCGCGCCAGAACTTCAGCACAAACTCGTTGTGGCGAACGTTGCCGTGAGGCTGAAGGCGGGAGCCGAGCTCCACAAAGTCCACCGGTCGTTGTCGCTCATGGATCTGTACGGAATTCCTGCCACACAACGTGATATGAGGCCGCCCTTCACCCGCTAGATGAAGAAAGTTTCCCAGGCAGGGTCGGCATCCCGCCCGCGGATGAGCCGCTGCCAACTCCGCCCGTTCGTTCGTCCAGACATCCCAGGAAAGCAGCGTCCGTCGCATCTTCGAACGCGCGCCGACAAGAGACTTCAGCGCCTCGGTAGCCGCAATCGACGCCACCAGATTCACCGCGGAATTCAGAATGCCAGCAGTCTCACAAGTCTCCACGGTCCCACGGGGAGATTCCGGAAAGATGCAAGCTAGGCACGCCGTATCTCCAGGCAGGATGTTCATGGTCACGCCATAACTGCCGACCGCTGCCGCGTAAATCCACGCAACGGAGTTTTTCAGCGCATAGTCGTTGATCAGATAGCGGGTTTCGAAATTGTCGGTACCATCCAGGATCAGGTCGCAGCCGCCGAGCAGGGAATCGACATTCGCCGGTGTCAGATCGGCGACATGGGGCTCGACGACGATCTGCGAATTGAAGCGCGCGATTTGCCGCGCCCCCGCGATCGCCTTGGGCACAGATTCGCGCGCGTCAATTTCGTCAAATAACGACTGCCGCTGCAAGTTGCTCGACTCGACGTAGTCGCGGTCGAGAATTCGCAGCGTCCCGACGCCCGAACGTGCCAGCAACGAGGCCAGGGCGGAACCGGTGGCGCCGCATCCGACGACGACCACGCGCGACCGCGACAGTTTTTTTTGTCCCTCCGCTCCGATCTCCTTAAACAACACCTGCCGCGAGTATCGGTCGTTCATGTGCATTTCCAAGGCAATAACCTTAGCGATTACCTTTCCCAAGCTTTCAAACCAGTATTATAGGTGCGCGGTCGTCAACTTTCTCTTTGCGAGCAACGCGTGGCGTTTTGCGAGTCATCGAACCCGAAGCGTTTCATGGTTAAGCAGCGTGAATGTCGGGAGGCCTTGCTCGTGTGGGGACGGGCGCCCTCGCCCGTCCAAGCCGAGCGCCGCTCGGCAGCTTCCCGCGGTCACAGCAACTTCGGGTTCGCTGTGAGCGGCGTCCGATTTGTGTTGATCCTTTTGTTGGTGCTGTCCTACGGAGCAAGTTGGGCGCAGAGCGCACCCACCCTCCCGCAGCAACCTCCGGAATCGCCCTCCCAGGTCGGAAACACGTCGGGAGCAAGTTCTGAAACCAAGTTCGGCACCATCACGCCGTACCTCGGCTTGACGATTGATCGGATCGAATTGCCGGGCGTGCCGCCGGAAGAGGCGGCTACGCTGCTGTCGGCCACGCCGCTCAAGATCGGCGAACCTCTCACCCGCGAAGCCCTGCACGACGCGATGCAGGCTCTTTTTGCCACCGGACGGTTCGCCGATATTCAGGCCGAAGCGGATCGCACCGAAACCGCCGGCGTCAGCCTGCGCTTTTTGACGACCGCCAATTTTTTCGTGGGCATGCTGACCATTGAAGGCGTTTCCACCAATCCGTCAGCGAACCAACTGACAAGCGCCACCCGCTTACAACTCGGCGAACTCTACGCGCGGGAGAAAATCGACCGCGCTCTGGCGGGTGTCCAACGAGTGTTGGAAGAGAATGGATTCCACCAATCCAGGGTGACGATCTCCGAAGATCGCGACCAGCAGCAACACCAGGTCAACATGACCTTCCATGTCGTCACCGGGCCGCGTGCCGTAGTCGGAGAGATCAGGCTGGAAGGTGATGCCGGCTATTCCATCGAAGAGATCAGAGAGATCGCCAAGCTGCATACCGGCGATCCGGTCATATCGAGCCGCATTACAAGGGCTTTGCAGCGAATTCGCGCTCGCTATCAAAAGCAGGATCGTCTGCTCGCCCAAGTCTCGGTGGCCAACCGTACCTACCATTCCGAGCTCAACACTGTGGACTATGTCTTCAAAGTGGAGCGCGGTCTGGCGGTGCAAATGGCTGCTGAGGGCTTCAAACTCAGCCAGCGTGTACTGCGGAAGCTGGTGCCAATTTATGAAGAAGGCGCGGTTGACGATGATCTACTCAACGAAGGACGGCGCAACATCACGAACCATCTTCAGACCCTTGGTTACTTCGAGGCCACCGTCAGCGTAAGCCAGAACACCGCGCCTGATGGCAAGAGCCTGCAGGTGGTTTATACCGTCAATCCCGGGGCCCGCCACAAACTCACTGCCATTCGTATTTCCGGCAATCGATATTTTCCCGACGATCTGATTCGCTCGCGCATGCAGAATCACTCCGCGGGCCGCCTGTTCAGTCACGGGCGCTACAGCGAAGTGTTCCTCGAAGAGGATGTGCGGAGTATCCAGGCTCTCTATCGGTCGAGTGGTTTTCGACAGGCCGAAGTCACCAGCAAACTGGTTGAAAAGTACCAGGGTGATCCCTCGCAACTTGCCATCGAGATCGTGATCAAAGAGGGCCTGCAGACACGCGTGGCATGGGTCCGCATCGAGGGCAGTTACACGCTTCCGCAAGAACAGCTTCCCGAAATTCCCACTGCCGAAGGACAGGGTTTTGACGAATCGGGTCTGGCGGATGACCGCGACACGATTCTGGAAAAATATTTCGATAGTGGCTTCCCCAATGCCACCGTCGACGTCGCCTATGTTCCTGTTCCGTCAACGGATAACCTGCCGCGCGTCGGAGTGACCTTCACGATTCATGAAGGCGAGCAGTTTTTTGTCGATCAGCTTTTTCTGGATGGGCTGCACTACACCCGCTTCGGAGTTGCACGCCGGGAAGTGCGGGTGCAACCGGGCGGGCCTCTGAGCCAGAAAGACATGCTGGAGAGCCAGCGCCGCCTGTACGATCTCGGCCTTTTTAAGCAGGTGGACACGGCCATCCAGAACCCCGAGGGCACCGAGTCGCGCAAGAACGTGCTCGTCACGGCGCGAGAAGCGGATCGCTACACTTTCGATTACGGCGTTGGCATCGAATTCCAGACCGGACAGCCCTCGTTCGGGACCAACCAGCCACTCGGGCAGACCGGCGTGAGTCCTAGAGTGTCGTTCGGCGTCAGCCGCATCAATATGGGCGGCCGCCACCAAACCCTCACTATGAAGACCAACGTCGGCCGCCTGCAGCAGAGAGGCCTCATCAGTTACGACATCCCCAAACTGCTCAACCGGGAAGACCTTCGTTTCACTGCCACTACGCTTTACGACAACACCGTGGACGTATCCACCTTTACCTCCAAACGTCTGGAGGGCACTTTGCAAGTCACGCAAGCGCTGAAACGAGACGCGACAACGGGCCGCGAACTAACGACGTTCGCCTACCGTTTCAGTTACCGCCGCGTACAGGCGACCAGCGTTCAGGTCACCGACAACCTCATTCCGCTTCTCTCGAAGCCCACCCGTGTAGGAACTCCTAATTTTCTCTATGTGCGCAACCGGCGCGATAGCGATCTGGAAAGCGCGCGCGGCAACTACTCCACTATCGAAGGCGGCGTGGCCTCCAGTTATTTTGGCTCCGAGGCCGACTTCAGCCGGTTGCTCGTCAAGAACTCTACCTATCACACGTTTTTTCGAAATCGCAGCACGAGACAAGGATTCGTTTTCGCCCGGTCCACCAGTGTCGGGATTGAGAACCCCTTTGGCAGCACGGGGATACTGGATCCAGCGCAAGATCCGACCCAATTCCTGCATGCCGGTGGAACGCTAATTCCGCTGCCGGAACGTTTCTACAGCGGCGGGGGCAACTCTCACCGCGGATTTGGGTTAAATCAGGCAGGACCACGCGACCCGACCACCGGATTTCCCGTCGGTGGGAGCGCCGTGTTCCTCAACAGTCTGGAGATGCGTTTCCCCAACGTCACCGTCCCTTACCTTCTGGACAACATCGGCTTTACGATTTTTCACGATATGGGCAATGTGTTTGCGCGGCCGCAGGAAATGCTCCCCAGCCTCGGACGCTTTCACCAACCCAACCAACAGATCTGCTTTCAGCCGCCGTCGCCAGGGAAATTGTCGCAATGCAACTACAACTACGCTTCGCACGCGCTTGGCGTTGGAGTGCGCTATCAGACGCCGATCGGACCATTGCGCTTTGACTTCGGATACAATTTGAATCCGCCGGTTTTTCCCAGTTTCACGACTGATCCGGTGACCAAAAACCTGGTGTTTGGTTTCCAACGCGCCGGCCATTTTAACTTCTCGTTCAGCGTCGGGCAGTCTTTCTGATGAAACTCCGACTGATCAAACTCGGAATCTGGTGGAGCGACGGGCGTCATCGCAAGCCTGCCCTGAGCGGAGTCGAAGGGTCAAGCCGGGCGCGGACGCCGGGCTCTCCACCAGCAAGCGTCAAAATCGGGAGACATGGCGCTTTGGTGACGGCTCTAATCATTGCGCTCGCGCTCTCGTCGGTAGGCGGTCAGATTGTCGATCGTGTAGTCACCAGCGTTAACGGCCACGTGGTTTTACAGAGCGATTGGGAGCAGGAAGTGTCCATCGAGGCCTTTTCCAACGTCCGCGATCCGGACTCATTCACCTCGGCCGAGAGCAATGCAGCCCTCGATCGCCTGATCGATCAGCAATTGTTGCGGGAACAGGTTCGGCCATCTCAACCCGCTCCCGCCGAACTGGTCGCTGCCCGCGTTGCCGAACTTCGCAAGCTCCATCCAGAGTGTACGACCGACGAGAGATGGCGCGCCACCCTGCAACGTTATGGGCTCACGCAAAAGTCGCTGGAGAAGAGCGTGGGCGATCAGATCCAGCTCATGAAGCTCGTTGAAGACCATCTGCAGCCCTCGATCCAGATCGATCAACAGGCGGTGGAAACCTACTACCACGATCAGTTGCTGCCGGACATGAAGCGGGCCGGCAGCCCCGCAACCCCGTTGACCGAAGTCTTTGGCCAAATCAAGGATTTGCTGGCCGAGCGGAAAATGAACGAATTGCTCTCGGTGTGGCTGGCGAATCTGCGCTCTGGGAGCCGTATCTTGACGCCTGAATCCAGCGCCGGAGAGCGAAACCCTTGACCGATCCATCGACCGAGCATTCGACCGACCAATCGATCGATCAATCGACCGGCCAATCGAGCGAGCCTCCTCCTCCTGAGCGCCGGCGCATTCTGTGGAAACTCTTTCTGTCGTTTTGCGCGTTCTGCCTGATTGCATTTGCTGCGCTCGGCTGGTACACCACTACGAATTCCTTTCAGCAGTTAGTTCGCCGCCGAGTCATCGCCTCGGTGGAGAAAGTTACGGGCGGCCGCGTCGAACTCGGCGAATTTCACACCATCCCTTTCCGCCTGCGCGTGGATGCTCGCAACCTCACCATCCACGGTCGCGAAGCTTCGGATCAGATCCCATTTTTCCGGGTCGACCGCGTGCAGGCGGAAATGAAAATCATTTCGCTCCTCAGCACCACGATCGGATTGCATTCTCTGGTGCTCGAGCATCCTGTCACCCACATTATTGTCTATCCCAATGGCGCCACCGATATCCCCGCACCGCCGGTGAGCTTTTCTCCCGGCCAGGGGCCCGTGGAAGAACTCATCTCATTTTCGGTTTCGCACATCGAGGTGCAACGTGGAGAGGTCCTCTGGGAAGACAAGAAAATGCCGTTTGATTTTGACGCCCGCGACGTGGCGCTGATTTTGAATTACTCCTTGCTCCGGCGGCAATATGAAGCCCATCTCCTCGCAGGAAGCGTGGCCACGCGGTTTAAGCAGTATCCCTCGTTTTCATGGCGGGGCGATACCTCGTTGGTTCTCAGCCGCGGGCGAGCCGACATCAGCAATTTGACCATGTCTTCCGGTAAATCTGAAATTCACTTCGCAGGCCACCTGCTGGACTTTCACAATCCCCAGCTGAGCGGTGATTATCACGGGGTCGCGGATCTCGGCGAACTCGCTTCGCTGGCAGAGCAGTCGCAAGTTCGCAAAGGAACAGTCCAGTTCGAGGGCAAAGGTTTTTGGAACCTGAAGGATTTTTCTACCCAGGGAACCGTGCAAGCCAAAGACATCGACTGGTCGAACGGGAAGGTGTCGATGCGGAACGGCCGTATTACCGCAGGGTTTTCGGTCATCCCGAGCCGCTTTCATGTTTTCTCGATCAAGGCGAACCTGCTCGGTGGCGACCTGCTGGGCGATGCCGATGTGACGAACTGGCAGAGTTCACTCGAACCCTCGCCGGTCCCAAAGCGGCGCCATGTAATCGGACGAATCCCGCCGGAAAGTCTTCAGCGGGGCTCGGTGCGCCTGCAATTGGCCGGCTTCCCGCTGCTCCCCGGCCTGCAAGTGCTGAGCTCAAAAAGGCTCCCGCTGGATCGTCTTGCCCTCTCCGGACGCGCCAGCGGCAATGTTGACATGCTCTGGGTGGGCTCGATCCGGGACGCCGGTACTCGCCTGAGCCTCAGCGTCGCCCCGCCGCTAAAGCCGACCCCGGGCGAGATCCCTGTGCACGGCAAGATTGAGGGCATCTATCGCGGCTCGCGCGACGAATTAGACGTGACCGAACTTCATCTGACAACGCCAGCCTCTGAAATCACGGCTGCAGGCAATCCAGCCGCGACCTCAGCGCTGCGATTCTCATTCACCAGCCATAACCTGAGGGAATGGGCGCCCCTGCTCGAAGGGGTCTACGGATCACCGTATTTGCCCTTCGCCGTCCACGGCTGGGCAAGCTTTACTGGCAACGCCAGCGGCAAACTCTCCGCGCTTTCCGTCAGCGGAAATCTCGAAGTCTACGACTTCGACACTGTCATCCCGGCGACCGAACGTGTCGCCGCTCGAGCTGTTCACTGGGATGCACTCTCTACCGCCGTCCAATACTCCAGCAATCATTTCGCCGCGCACAATGGATCGTTCATTCATGGCCACACCACGGCGCGCTTCGACGCCAGCGCCACGCTGACGGACGGTAGACTTCCGGAGAGCGCTCCTTTTACTTTGCACTTTGACGCCCGCAACGCCGACGTCGCGGAGCTCGCGCAATTAGCCGGAGTTGCTCGTCCCTTTGCTGGCACTCTGGATATGTCCGCCACCATTTCGGGTACGCGCGCCAATCCTCACGGGGATGGTCACCTCGAGATTCACAATGGAATGGCCTATGGAGTGGCCGTGCCTTTGTTGAAGAGCGATCTCCGCCTCGCCGATGGCGAGCTTCAGTTCAATAACATCGATGCCAGTGCCTACGATGCTCCACTCTCCGGGAGCGCCGCTGTCAGCATAACGAACATTGGTAGGTCGAACATTGGCAGGCCGAACGTCGGCAGGTCGAACACTCAATTTCGCCTGAATCTTTCCGGACGTAACCTCAATCTCGCCCGCTTCCCGCGCTTGCAGGGCAACCGATTCACGGCGGATGGCGTCGCCGATTTCACGGTGCGAGCCAGCGGCACTCCCGAGCAGCCTTCGATTGAAGCGCACATTCATCTCAAGGACCTCGCGCTGGACAAGGAGCGCGCCGGAGATTTCTACGTTGACGCTGTCACGCATGGACGGCTGCTCGATCTCAATGCACACTCGGACTTTGAGAAGGCTGACTTGACCATTCAGGGAAGCATCGGACTGGAGCACGACTTTCCTGCCGATCTGAACCTGGTCTTCCATCATCTGGATGCCGATTCGCTGCTTCGCATTTACCTGCCGGAAAAGGTCACGGGCCACTCTCTTCTGGAAGGTACGCTCCACGTTCGCGGTCCCCTGCGCACTCCACGCGATTTAAAGGCGGTCGCCGAACTCCAGTCTTTCAGCGTGGAGGTCGCGCACCAGCCGATACAAAGTGTCGGTCCCATTCGCTTCGAGGTCGCGAATCAAGTGCTGCTGGTCGAAAATCTCCACCTTGCAGGAAGTGGAACTGATTTCACCGCTCACGGCCGGGCGCATTTGGCAGGTGCTCAAGAACTAGACGTCCGTCTGGACGGCTCGGTCAATATGATGCTTTGGAAGTCGCTCAATCCCAAAATCCTGGCACGCGGCAATCTGGGCGTAAACCTCAACGCCGGCGGTACCCTCTCGCAGCCCGTGCTCCAAGGACGTCTGGAAGTGAATAATACTTACGTCAGTCACAATGATTTTCCCAGCGGCCTTAGCGACCTGAACGGCGTTCTGCTGTTCGACAGCAACCGCATCCAGATCGAGAGCCTCAGCGGCACCACCGGTGGAGGCACCGTGGCCCTGACCGGTGCCGCGATCTATCACAGCGGCGTGCTCCTCCTCGATTTCGGCGCCACTGCGCGCGGTGTTCGCCTCCGTTATCCCCCAGGAGTAAGTTCGACCGCGAACGCGGATCTCCGCCTGACCGGCAACACGACTTCTGCTCTACTCAGCGGGGATGTCGTGGTCACCAAGCTCGCCGTCACGCCAGGATTTGACTTCGGAGCCTATATCGAAAAGAGCAGACAGGCGACCGTCCTGACGCAGAACGATAGTCTGCAGAGCCACCTCAAGCTCGATGTTCACGTGGTGACGACTCCTGAACTGGAGATGCAAACGGCCATCGCCAGGCTCTCCGGCAATGCAGATCTCAGGGTGCGCGGCACCGCCGATCGTCCGGCGATTCTCGGAAGGGTGGAGGTTCTGGAAGGAGATATCTCTTTCAACGGGAACAAGTACCGCCTCGAACGCGGCGATGTTACCTTCGCCAATCCGGCCAAGACTCAGCCGATCATCGATCTCCAGGCAACCACGCGAGTACGCGATTACGACATCACGGTGCAATTCCGCGGAGATGCCAGCGTTGCCAACGGCTTGAAAGTTACCTGGCAGTCCGAGCCTCAGCTTCCCGAAGCCGACGTCATTGCCCTGTTGGCTCTCGGTCGCACGCGGGAAGAGTCGGCTGCCGCGGGATCGGGCGGGTCCTTTGGATTTGGCGGAGAAGCCTCCAACCTCCTAATCAATCAGGCTCTCAATAGCACTGTCAACAGCCGCCTGCAACGTCTGTTCGGAGCGAGCCGCGTCAAGATCGATCCTCAGGGACTGGCCAGCGAAACCAACGTGGTTCGAGGACCGCAGGTCACCGTCGAGCAGCAAGTGGCCAGCAATCTCACCCTGACCTACAGCACCAACGTTTCAGTTTCCAGCCAGCAGATCATCCAGGTGGAGTACAACATCACGCGGACGATTTCGATCGTGGCGTTGCGCGACCAGAACGGAGTGGTCAGTTTCGACTTCAAGATACGGCGCAGGAGAAAGTGATCGCCGCTGTGAATCCCCCGAGGTTCTCCTTCGTGTTCCTTAGTGTCCTTGGTGGTTCAGGATCTTGCCCTTGACATAACTCTCCAAACCAGCAACTCTATTTGTTTTTCAGCACACACCCGGAGAAACGGGTAAGGGAGCCAATTTGCGAGTACGGGTCTTTTATCACGACAAGTGTTTTGACGGGGCCTGCTCGGCGGCCCTGTTCTCCCGTTTCTACCGGGAACGAATCCGCAGCGATGTGGACTTCGTTTACTCCGGCCTGCTGCATCGCGCGGGTTCTCTTTTCGACGAGAAGCAGTTTGACGGCGACGAGAATGCCATCGTCGATTTCAAGTATTCCAGTTCGCCGAAAATCATCTGGTGGTTCGATCACCACGAAAGCGCTTTTCTTTCGCCGGCCGACGCCGCCCACTTCGAGCAGGATCAGAGCAACCGCAAATTCTACGATCCGGATTTCAAATCCTGCACCAGTTTCATTGCCATGATCGCGAAAGAACGCTTCGGCTTCGATCCGCGCCCAGTGTCGGAACTGGTCCAGTGGACCGACATCGTCGATGGCGCCATGTACGAAGACGCGAAGTCAGCGGTGGAGATGAAGGCTCCCGCCATGAAGCTGACCATGGCCATCGAATCCGCCACCGATCGCGACTTCGTCAAGACCATGATTCCGCTGCTCGCCTACCAATCTCTTGCCAGCATTCTTGAAGAGCCGTTCGTAGCCGCGGTCTTGCCGCCACTGCTCGAACGCCATCAGCGTTCCATCGAAATTTTGCGGCAGCGCAGCGTAGAGAAAGACGGCACGATTTTTTTCGACATCACCGATCTCGAACTCGAAGGCTACAACAAATTCATTCCGTACTACCTTCATCCCGATTCGATTTACAGCATCGGCGTCAGCAAGAGTTCGTTCCGGGTAAAGGTTTCAGTCGGATCGAACCCGTGGTCGAAACGCCCGCCCACCATCAATCTAGCCAGGATCTGCGAGCGCTATGGCGGAGGAGGCCACGCCCGCGTAGGAGCAATCTCATTTGACGTTACTCAGGGTGAAGCCGCTCACAAAGCCGCCCTAGAGATCGCAGAGGAGTTGCGCGCCGCCGTCGCCGACAAAAAAACATGAACCACCAAGGTCACGAAGTATCACGAAGGCTTTTCGTCTCGAGGGTTTCCTTCGTGTACCTTCGTGCCCTTTGTGGTTAAGGGTTTCGCGTACTGACCCACGAACAGCAAGCTTTTCGAAACTTTTCGCCAAATGCATCCCATAATCCCGCACCTCAAAATCGACGATCCCGCGCACATCAAAGGCGTGCGCACTGTCGCCACGGTTGAGTTTACGAAAGGGATCGTCGTCGTTCTCGCGGGTCTCGGTGTGTTCTCCATGCGGCGCATGGATATCTGGGGAATAGCCGAAAGCTTTTTGGAATTTTTCCACGTTAACCCTCTCAACCACTACGTCGGAGTCTTTATCGACCTGGTGTACCGGGTCAGCGACGTTCGCCTATGGAAGATCGCCGTGGTCGCGACGGTCTATGTGATCATCCGCTTCGTCGAGGCCTACGGCCTGTGGTACACACGCCCGTGGGCGGAGTGGATGGCGATCGCCTCGGGCTCCATCTACATCCCGTTCGAGGTAGCCGACCTGTCGCGGCGGCCCGACTGGTTTCGACTGCTGATTCTTGTCATCAATGTGGGGATCGTTCTCTACATGCTGAAGCTGCGGCTGGAAGCAGCCAAGAAGCGGCATGCGGCACGGGTGCATTCGTAGCAATCCAGGACAGCGCCAAGTGTCAGCGTGCCCCACCCCGTCACTTCGTCGTCAGCTGATCTTCCTAAACTGCTTACTCAGGGTCAGGCTCTGCATCTGATAAGACGATCCGATGCCGACGCCGTAGACCTTTTCGGGCGCCTTCAACAATCGCATGTACGCTAGACGCGCGACAATCTGGCCGTGTTCAATCAGAAAAGGCACTTCATGCGCTCGGACTTCCAGGACCGCGCGAGTCCCCGTAAGGTCGCTCATTCCGTAACCGAAGCCTGGATCGAAGAAGCCAGCATAGTGTATCCGCAGCTCGCCTATTGACGAATCGAACGGAACCATCTCCGCCGCGTAATCAGGAGGCACTCGAATCTGCTCCTTGGATGCAAGAATGTAGAAATCTCCGGGATCCAATATCAGTCCCTTGTCACCGACGTGGTACTTCGCATCCCAAAACTCTTCTGGCGAGTAGTGGTTCACTCTGCTGAGGTCGATCACCGGCGCATTCTTCTTGGCTTTGTAGGCGATGATCTCAGAAGGAGCAACCGAATGTAAATTCACCGAAATCCTGAGGCCTCTATCCACTTGCGCCTTCACTGGATTGTCCTCGCGTGAATAGACTAAAGCCTCGCGCCCATCCAGCTCAGTGATCAGGGTGTCTGAGGCGAGCGGATTACCGCGAAAAAATCGGAGCTGATTGAGCCGCGTTCCCGCTGGCAATCGAATTGAGAAAGTGCCAGGGACAATCTCAGCGTACAGCTTGCCCTTATAACCGGCCGGCACGTGCTCAAACTCAACTCCGTAGTCAGTGATCAGCCGGGTGAACACGTCGAGCCGGCCGGTCGTGCTCTTGGGGTTGGCCTTACCTGACATGTTGTCTGGAAGATGCACTTCCTCAAGGAGCGGCACGATGTAGACGCATCCCTTCTCGAGAACCGTCGAGCTGGTTAGATCGATGCGGCTCATTCTCAGTTCGTTGATCCGTTGCTCGACAGTAGCGTGCTGCCCAGGCAAAAAGCTCGCCTGAACCCGGTGGGCCATGTCGCCAACCCTGAGATCCAAGCTCGCTGGCTGGATCTGTTCTTCCAATATCGGAGTCCGCGCCGTTATCTTGCCGGTGGAAATCAGATCCTGAATATCCTGGGAGGGGAGCACCCCTGCCTTCACGCCACGAGTCGACGGAGCTAGCTCCGGGAAAAGACCTTGTTCAGAAGTGTGGGCTTCGAGAGGCATTGTGGTTTTACGACTCCTTGCGTTTCGTTCTCTCCGTGAGGCGTCGGGCGCGCTCAGTGAGGCATGTCTCATCGTATCCGATGCGAGGAAAGTCTCGGACCAACTTAGATTCCATCGCTGGTCATGTCAACGTCAATCTCACCGAAGGGGAGTCCCAACCGCAACCTTCTTGGCCAAGGGTGGGGCGCCAGCGTTTTTGCCTGGGCTCCGGTGAAGCCAGCTGGACGGACGAGAGCGTCCGTCCCTACGTGGGCGGTTACTCATTCAGCGAGCAACCGCAATCCGCTGGCGGCACGTGCGCTTTCAGAAAATCAGCGACGCGCTTGTACGCGTCAATCTGATTTTCTACTTTTGAGAAGCCGTGGCCTTCGTTCTCATAAACTTTGTATTCGACCACGCCGTTGCGCTTCTTGATCGCATCCACGACCTGCTGCGCTTCCGTCTTGGGGCAGCGAGGATCATGGCCTCCCGCAAGCAAATACAGCGGCGCTTTGATCTTGTCGACGAAGTTAATGGGCGAACGATCTTCGTAGAGCGCTTTGTTTTTTTCGAGATCGCCCATGGTCGCCAGGTCGGACTGCTGCAGCACGGGATCTTCGTTCTGAATCTCGGTGAACCAGTTCACGAAGGGCACAATCGGAACGCCCGCGGCCCACAGCTCCGGAGCCTTGGTGACGCCCATCATGGTCATGTAGCCACCGTAACTGCCGCCCATCAGAATCAGTTTGTTCGGATCGACGTAGCCAGTCTGTTTGATCCAGTCGGCGGCCGCGAGGACGTCCTGCAAATCCCCGCCGCCCATATCGAAAAGATTTGCGTGCTGGAATTCTTTTCCGTAGCCAGTCGATCCGCGATAGTTGGGCGCGATCACGATGTAGCCCTGGTTCGCCATGTACTGGACGAAGCGATTGAATGTGTTCATGGTCTGTGCCGTCGGACCGCCATGAACGTAGACAATCGCAGGGTGCTCAGCTTTGCGCGGCAGGTTGTAGGGCACATAGACGAAGGCGGAGATGGTCCACTTACCATCCTTGCTGGGATAGTGAACGAGATAAGGTTCGACCATGTCCTCGGAGCGCACGCCCCCTACTAGCGAGTGCGTGAGTTGATGCGACTTCTCGTGTGGCGCGGGCGCCCCCGCCCGCGTGCTCTTGATCTTGTTTTTTGCTTCTTGATCAGTCAATGCTTCTTCACAGCTTAAGGTGTAGACCCACAAATCGCCGGGAGCGGTTGGGCCGGTGTGATAGTAGAGGAGATGCGAATTGTCGCGAGTGAAGGGTGACGCTCTGCCTGCGACGTGATTCACGCCTTTGGGCAAAGGCAGCGCGTGCGCTTTTCCGGATGCGACGTCATACAGGTAGATGTCGGTGTTGCCATCCACGTTCGCGGTGTAAGTCAGAAACTTGCCGTCGGGAGAAAAGCTCTCGCCGGAAATTTCCCATTTGTCTTGTGTGAGCCAGCGGATCTTTTTGCTCGCGATGTCGAGCAAGCCGACGTTGTCGTAGCCGTCGCCGGCGTTGGATGTGATCAGAACACTTTTGCCATCGGGCGAAATGTCGTTGGCCGAGTAAGTGCGTTCGCCGTCATGCGGCGTCAGAAGCGTGCTTTGCGCGCTGGCGACGTCAACTAGAAATACATTCGAATCCGTCCCTTTCGATTGTTCTTGCGTGTAGACGATGAACTTTCCGTCCTTCGACCAGATCGGCGCGACGTTCATGCGGTCTTTGGCGGTTCCGGTGGTCAGGTGCTTCACATCGCGCAGGACCGTGTCGTAAACGTCAATCTCGAACACCGACGACGTCTTCGGTTTGACCGTGTAGGCGAGATAGCGCCCGTCGGGCGACCAGGCGGGACTTTCCTCCGCGATCTCACGCGTGTTGGTGAGGTTCACTACCTGTCCAGTCTTCGGCGACACGAGGAAAATGTCCCATTGCTCGTCGCCGTCGTAATCGGACATATAGGCGATCCACTTGCCGTCCGGTGACCAGGTTGGGCTGGTCTGGCGCTGCTCGCTCACCGTGAGTTGCATCGGCCATCCACCTTCGGACGCGACGAGCCAAAGATTATTGCGGCCACTCAGGTTGCTGACGAAGGCGACCGTCGTCCCATTCGGAGACCAGCCGTCCGGCGACCACGTCGAACCGCCCACTTGGCGCGTCATGTAGAGCTTCTCGATGGAGAGACTTTTCTCTACGCGCGCATCGGGCTTGGAGGTGATTAGCTTGGGGTCGGTGATGGCCTGAGGTGCAGGCAGAGTCTGGGCGAGGACAGTCATTGTCGTTGTCACTACTACGACCATAACAAACGGGATAAGAGTGCGCATGGTGCCTCGGGTTGGATTTGCGAGTATGGAGAGTTTAGCAGTGGCGCTTCGGCTCCGGCTTCCGTGTTACTCGACCGTTACCTGGTAGTCTCGCCCCTCCCAGCGACCGGAGTTCCTCCAGAAGAACGTGAAAATGATCTGGCGGCCTACAGGGAGAGTTTCTGTTGGCAGATCGACGTGTTGCAGGTTCCAGCCGCTCTCTTTGGAGCTGCTGTCTTGGATGCTTTGCCAGCCATCGAAACTCCAGTGCACCATGGCTGGTTCCATCAGCAGAAGGCGCAGCCTCTTTCCACATGGTAGCGTGCGCGCCTTATTGTTAAAGCGCCAGTTGAAGTACTGCGCCGAAATCTTTCTGATTAAATAGCGTTCCACCGTTTGTGGAGGCTGATCGAAAACCTTGCCGTCGACGAGCGACCGCCGCAGCTTGATGTATTCGGAGTGAGCCCACACCAACGGGCACGCCGACCCCGTCCCTTTCCCCGCGAACAGCTCACGCTCGGGGATGTCGGTTGTGTCCCATACTTGCTCGGGAATCAGGCGGCTCGATCCTGTCGAATTTTCCATTACGGCTAACAAGGCCTCGGCGGAGGCGGCGCGTCCCGCGGCTAGTTCGTAGTGGGCTCGCTCCCCCGCGAGCAGCGGCCAGGGGCGACCAACCCCGGTTCCGTCGAATGGAGATCCGTCCTCGTGCTCTCCGTATCCGTCGCCGTTGTAGCGATACCAGCCTGGACCTTGCGGAAGTTTTACGCGCAACAGTTGATCGACGACCTTGATCGTGTTCAACATTCGCGGATCGTCGGGGGCGCGCAATCCGAAGCGCACCAGAGCCAGTGCATCCGGACTAACGATTTCCACCGCCGGCGCATTGGAGATGCCCATGGCACGATTCTTGATAGGAACGAATCCTTGCAGGGGCGAGGCGGCTCCGTCTCCGTCGGCAGGCGTGATGCGCACGTAGTAGCCCTCCACGCCAAGCTGCCGGGCGAGATCGCTGTTGACGGCGTAGGTCCAGCGTTCGATGTTGTCGTTCCAGGTGTCGGCCATCTGGCGCAGAAATTCGGCGGGTTGAGCCTGGCCCATCATCTCCGCGAGATCGGCGGCAACCAGCAGGGCAGCGACTTCGGCTGCCAGCGTGAACGGCGAGTAGCCGCCATCTTCTTCCCAGCGATCCTGCTGCGTGACCGGGCCGTTGGCGACGATGAACGCCGCCGCTTTGCGCACCATCGGCCACCAGCGATCGCTTTCACCGAAGCAGCGGGGCGATTCGCGGCGCAGCAGATCGGCCAGCAGAATCGGAAAGGCGGTCTCATCCATCTGCGAGCCGCTCCAGTACGGACGCCCATCCAACCACATGTTCTGCGCCCAGTATCCGCCGGCTTCCTGGGTGGCCTCAAGATAATGCAACACGCGGAGAGCGTCGTCGTGGGCGCCCGCCGCCAGCAATCCGCCGGCACTCTCGACCAGATCGCGCGGCCAGATAAGGTGATAGCCGCCCAGATCCTCGTCGCCCTTGTTGAAGCCCCAGGGAATGGAGAGGCTGGCGATGATTCCGCCGAGGAAGTCCTTGGACTCGTGCGTCCGCAGAACCGCCACGCTGGCGCGGTACAAATCTTTTTCCCGCGGCTTCTCGTCGAGTTTCTTCAGCGTCCGCTGCCAGTTCTGCCAGCGCAGGACGTAATCTTTGCGAGTCGTCGCATAAGAAGTGAGCAGGGAAGAGAGGGCTTGCTGCCCGGCTTCCGCCCAGATTCCGCCAAAGCCGAGTGCGAGGATGAACTCCCCGTCGCAGGCGGCCAGGTCGATTTCAGCGGTCAGCGCGATGTTTCCGTTTTCCGCGCGGTCGTATTCCCAGGTCATCTGGAAATGTTGCGACAAGTCCTGCCAGCCATCCGATATGCCGGCAAATCCGGCGGAACGTTTCGGCAGCGGCGCGGAACAGGCCAGGGCAAGAGCGCAGGAATCGCGTTGGGCAAAGAGCATCGGCGTTCCCTTGTAATCGCCAACCCAGCCGGTGTTGCCCGATCCGAAATTAGCCAGGTGCGGAGCTAACAGTGCGTACAGGCGATAGTCGCGCAGATTTCCCTGTTGCGGCACGAAACGAATTTTCTGCAACACCACGTTTCGCCACGGATCGGTCAGCACTTCCTTTTCGATCCGGTATCGGCCTGTCTCGCATGTGTTCGTCAGTTGGTAGGCTGGGACTCCCGGTTCGAGGGGAAGGTTCTGGAAGGTACAGTGCCGTTTCTCTTCGGAGAAGAACTCACGACCGTCGGTGACAATCAGGCCGAAGTCGCGGGTGCAGGCTTGGTCCACGCGGGGAAAATAGATCTCATTGAGAATGCCGTGACTTAGCGTGAACCAAAGCCTGCTCTGGAGGCTCAGTGCGGTGCCTACTCCGGTCTTGGCGCTCGAAGTCCAGCGGGGTTCGATTCCGGGCCAGCCCGGCGCATAACGAAGATCATCGCTCAAAGGGTCACCGTCAAGCAGTGTGCCAGAAGAAGTGGATTTGTGCCCGGCTTCCGCCGATAATGTGGAAAGACGCATCTAACTCAACACATGTCAGGACTCCTCATTACAGTTCTACGTCGCCTACCTCGCACAAGAGATGCACAGGTCGCCGTCTTAGTTACAGCCGCTCTTGTGCTGATGACTATTCCGCAGGCTTTTGCCGATCTGCCGTCGGCGGGGCTTGATCATGGTTTCCGGCGGCTCTACGATCTGGATTTTACC